>LAZR01000271.1_pt1 | contig 49544 bp, 89 predicted proteins | sample 329461 | NCBI WGS metagenome assembly LAZR01 (sample SAMN03002196, study PRJNA259156) | marine sediment metagenome | biome: sea floor; feature: Hydrothermal impacted sediments; material: marine sediment; isolation source: Loki non-amplified sample from Loki's castle hydrothermal vent sediment ...
TTCCGGGTTCGCACGGGCCGCCCCAGCGCACGTCGCAGTGAATTTCAATCCAGATTGCCATCTACACCACATCCCTCATTTCTTCCGCCTCCATGACTTGCGCCATCGTTCTGTGCTCCCGAAACGCCCATGACGCGCCAGGTGGCACGTCCCTCGCAGGGCGCGGCTCGTCATCGGTCATGACGCGCCTCCTTCAGCCATGCCCTGCCACAATATCTCTAACCTTCCGCGCCCGTTCCTCTGGCGCTCCCCAAGAAGCTGCCGCTTCTTCCCGCTGCCGTTCCTCAGCCTGTCGCCGTTCATGTTCGGCAAGGTGCCGCTTGGCTATAGCACGGGCCATGAGCCGCTTTGTGGCTATTTGGTGGCAAGCCTTGTTCACGTCGGCCCTGGTCGGCAACTGGTAGCGTCCCCGCGTCAAGGCATCCACGGCCTCAGCCCCTATATCCGGGCCGTGCTCAGCCAATATTGAAATCAGGCCGCGAGCGTAAACCTCTGGGTCCGTCGTCTCCGATTTCGGGTAGCTGGAAACGAGGATATCCGCGAGGCGGCTGGCCTGATCTTGGGTACACGATGCGCCGATAACCACACCGTCAAGTATTGCCATGCAGTCTGCTCTGGATACAAGCACACCATTCCTCGACACATCCAGCGAGTGCAGTTCCGTTACCGAGATAAGGTTTTGTCGCTGCACAGCGGGAAGATTATGCGTCATCGCGGAAACTCCTTATGGCTTCAAGGGTGGGGCTGGTCGGCGCTGGGGGCGGCGGGTCGGGTTGGTCATCCCAGCGGCCTTGTGTTATCCATGTTGAAGGATAGACGATGTAGCCCTTAGAAACGGTGTCAGACGCGTTGTAACGCAACATACCAGCCATGAGCACGTCCGTGGTTGCCTCGCCACGTTTGATAACACCAATATATAGGCCCTTGGCCTTTTTCTTACCTGTCTTTCGGAGAACCTGAAACCACCATTCTTCAAAGGCCGCTTCAATATCTTTCCCATTTTGGGGGGCTATGGGGGGAGATTCACCGTTAGGTGAATCTTCTAGGGAAGGGGAAGGGTAGGGGGCATTGCCCACGTCATGCCGCGCGGCATCGCCTGGGCATATACTTTTTTCCTTTCGCCACCGTGACTTAGCGCGACCGCTCTGAGATTTTGATTGGCGGCGGCAATAATTCCACTCATCTTTTAATCTGCCCTGCGCGATCCAATTTCCGTCGTTTTTGCAGAACTCCGCGATCACAGGCCGGACGGTTTGGGCTACCTCCTCGACGGTCCTGCGGAAGTGCCTCGCCAGCCATTTATCGTCGTTAGGTACTCGGCATTCCGGGGTGCGCCACATCATCATTAAGAGTTGGAGATACACGCCATGTTCGGCGTCGGTAAGGTGTCCCGTGTCCGCCAAATAGGCGTCGGTCCAAAGCGGCAGGGAAGGGAATTGAGCCATCAGGCGGGCACCTCATGGCTGGAAGCTAAGACAACATCTGGGCAATTTCGGACATCAAGAGAAACAAAATGTGTTCCATCGCTATTTGGAATCATCTTTAATTTGAGACGTTCTTTGCCACGAATTAACTTAGCCCTGAATTTGGTTAAGTCTACTAGAAACCATCGGCCTATGACTTCCCCTTCTACATGGCCATAGAAAAACCAGTCGCCCCAACCGTCTGTTATCTTCGATAGTTCTGTCTTCGCCCCACTATCGCGCTTGGCGCGAATAGTCACATCCCAAGGGTAACGACCAGCATAGCCTTCTCGGCGAAGGCGACAAGCAATGGTGACATTTTTTGCAGTAAAAACCACAAGATCAGCGGCTTGGGTTGTGTCTATCTCAAACGACGACACACATAGCAAATGTGGCCCAATTATGACCTTCGCTGCTTCTATATATTTATCGAACCAAAGACGGTCTTCGGCATAAGGCATTCATGGAGCCTCGGGGAATTTGTCCGTTTCGTTGCCGAACTGGTCGAACCCTGTGCGAGCTTCTCGGCTGAACATATCCAGGCGAGGGCTATCACACACCCGGCGCACCGTTTCATAGAAGGCATCGGGCTTTCGACTGTGTTCCCGCCGGGGTGCATTAAAGCAACAAAAGAAATCCTTGGTCTCGACAAACTCAGGTGCCCCTTTGCGGGCATACAAGGCAAATTCACAGTTGTATTGAGGAAGGCCCACGGGCTGGAAGCCGCCCGGCTTGTGCCAGACGAACGCGCAGACGTATTTAAATTTCCACTTGTCCAGGAGCCGCAACGCCATCGGCAAAAATTTATGAGTCGTCCATAGGAAGAGGTGGCAGTCGTCAGCAGCCGGTATGTCCATTTTGACCAGTTCGGCCTCATCCATGGTCGGGTAGTCGAAGTCGGCTTGGTTCTGCCGTACATCCCGGTCGATCTTCTTCATCGGCCAAGGTGGATCAATGACGATGCAATGGTATTTGCGGTCTGGGACTGGCAGAGTTGGGTTGGTTTCTTCAAGCGCGGCGTTCGCATCTTTCTTTTTCTTGCTCACCGTGCTTCGCGTTGCCTTCGCCGCCAACTGTTCGGCCGTTGCGGCCTTTCCTTTTTCGTAGCCTTCTTCTATAGCGGCTTCCCGTTCCTCTTCGGGGACACTCGCTGCCCGCTGCCATTGGCTTGATTCCTTCTTTGATATCCCAATATCGGCCAAGGTAGGCCGGTCATCAACCTGGTCCTTTTTTGGTACCAGGTCAGTGCGCTTCCCTGGTGCTTTATCCATTTCGGCCAGCATAGCCCCAGCCCGGACTTCGGCGCGAAGCCTAATCTCTGCCGCCCACATTTCCATCTTGGGGTCTTTGGCTTGCTTCGCGTATGACTGCATTGCTACCGCCTTGTCGCGGATATCTTTGACCTCATCCACGTCACGCGCAGCCTGAAGGGCCTGGCGAGCGGCCTCGTAGCGAACAAGTTGGGTTTTCGGATGGGAAGTCATCGCAATCCTTTCATGGTGGCGGCGGGGGAAGGGCGTGAAAGGATGCGAAAACACCCTGTCCACCCGACCGCTTCGACTGCCGAGGGATCAAACCCCAACCCATCCATATTCTACCCTCCCATCGCGTTCGTCAAGTCCTATCCTTGCCCAAGGCGGCGTGCTTCCTTCTCACCCTCAACGCCTGCGAGTAGCCGCTTATAGACCTCGGTTCTGATAATCGAATCCTCGCTTAACCGCCGAACCGGCAGTCCGCGACGTTCGGCGTATCGAATCTCGTTTGCCGTCGATGAACCAATATATGGCTTGTCGTCCACGTCGGCATCGATCACGAAGATTTCATCGGCGAGGTCGATCTTGCGGAGATGGAGTTCGTCCATCGCGTCGGCACACCCTTCGTGTTCCGCAAGGTGATCCGTGAGGGCGGGGTCATACCACCATGGGAGAAGGTTCAACCCCATCGTCACTGCCAGTTCATCGCGCTCGATGATCCACTCGCAGACGGCCATGATGGCAGTGAAGCGAGATGATCCGCACATGACGACGACCTTGGGCTTTGCGGTCTTCTCGGTCATCGATCTTCCCTTTCCTTGTCCGGCGGTTCTGTCAACGGCTTTCGCATCAGGTTCCCGACCGCGTACATGATCGAGGTATGGTCCCGATTGAAGGCACGCCCCAGCTCGGGGAACGAAGCGCAGGTTTCAAGGAAACACCGTCGGATGGCCTCGTGTCGGCAGCGGACAAGAGTAGTGTACCGCCTGCGCGAAAGGAGTTCCAAGCGGGTGAAGCCGTATTTGTAGCACGTTTCGTCCTGAATCCGGCGGATTTGCGATATATATTGCGGGGGCGGCTTCACCGTCCACCCGTGGGACAGGAGGAATTCTTCTGCTTCTCTGAGTTCCATTATGGTTTATCCACCGGGGCGTACACGCGAGCCATCACGGTTTTCTCAAGCCGAGCCTTGAAGTCTTCGGAATCTGCGAGCGCGTTCTTTTTGCGGTGGGGTCGCGTCGGTGGTAAATCGAGTTCCATGCGCTTCAGCATGTCGGCGCGGTCCTCGTCTGACATGCGGAGAATCATGCCTGAATCTCGGTTATTGTCATTTCGGGGCGGCGCTCAAAAATTGAAAATATTCGGGTCGCCCGTCGGAAACCCGTTACTACCGCCACGAGGCCAACGAGTTTCCATTCCTTCCGCCGAAACATGGGATATGAAGTATGGAGCATCCCAAAGTGTCCCCCAGGGCGAAGAACGCGATGGGCCTCCTTCATGAATTTCCCGAGCGGGAACGGGGGGCAGCCGTAGATCTTGCTGTCGTCCTTGCTGTAGGGTGGATCTGAAAGCACCAAATCGAATGTGGCGTCGGCAAATGGTAGGGCCGCGCAATCCCCAAGGTGGTCGGGGACACGAACATCGTCCCTCACCATGTCAAGGGTGACGTGGCCAGGGGGTAGATCGGCGCTTTTTAGTGATCCACTTGGCGCGTGTAGGACAGTTTCCGCGTTGGGGAATAGGGCGAGTGCGCGCTTGAGAAATGTCAGGGGATACTGACCATGCAAACGGACCTTATCCCAGCTCGTTCCGCAGTACCAGACGCCATAAACCCAGCCCTTGTCCTCCACCGTGACGGGGTATTTCGGGAAGGTCCGATTGTAGTTCGAAACTGAGATTGTACCATTCATGCCTTCGCCCCCAACAGCGCAACCTCGGCGTCGGGATTGTGGGGGAGGGTGCGGCCTTCCATCATGCCGTCACCTTGGGGAGCTGCCAGTAAGGCACTGGTGGGGGTCGCCGACCGGCGCTTTTCAAGCAATCTAAAATTTGGTCGATCAGGACCGTCAGCCGCTTTATCTCGCAATCAGCGGACAAACTCGCCTCGCGCCCGGCGAAGTGTCGGTCAAGGTTGTCCGCAAGGTTGGATAGCGATATGCTTTCGGGCATTCCCAGCGCGGCGGCTATTTTTTGTCGTACCGTGTCCGTGTCTGCCGCCAACTGCCGAGCGATGTCATCTCGCGTTCGGCGGGCTTCGGCAATAATCTCGGCTGCTTCCGCCGCCACTTTTTCTGCGTAAACCCGTGCTTGTGCCAAGTTCACTGCCGCTGCCGCGACATCCTTTGCCAAGCCCCGTCGTTCCAACCGAGCGGCATCCCATATTCTGGCTTGACGCGGACCGATGGTATGCGTGAGTCGGTCGATCCCGTCGATCAGTAGTTTCAACAGCGCCGCCTCGGGAAGTTCGGTGGGCGTGTACGGCGCCCCCTTCGTGGTGCGCCATATCTTGTCCGAGCGGACGATGAGGCCACACGCCGCTGGAACCTCGTCCCGTTTGATGAGGCTCTTCGGAACGGCAAAAATGACTGTGCCAGCGAAATCAAGATATTTCTGCCACTTGCCCGCATTCACATCCGCAAGGAAATCGGCCCGCGATACCTTGATCTCATAGGCCGTGGGCAGGGGCCGGGACCATGACTTGAAAAGGGTGAACACATCCGGGCGTGGGCTGCCGCTCGGCCCCATTTGCATGTTCTCCCACACCAGCCGGGCCGTATTAACCCGTAGATGTTCGGCCAAGTCAGCGGCCAAGCCATCATGCGTCCAGATCATGCCTTCGCCCCCAGGAGGTGCATCGCGTAGTCCAGGCAGGCGGTCACTTAGAACGAGCCCGTTAAGACAATTGCTGCGACCATCTGCATAAACGCCCCCACGGCCAGAGTAAGCGTTGCTCCATTCGATGGGCCCGCAAAAGCACCTGTCCACATCATGATACTGCCCAAGTAAAACATTTGCCCATTTTCCATGTCGTTCTATCCTCTATCTCTCAGCCGCCGACACCCTCACCGTCGTTGTTTCACCCCACCGTGCAGTTACCTGTTGGACGTGCGAATCGTCCTCGATGATGCCGTATTTGGTCAGCAAATCCAGCACCGGCTTGATTCGGTTGTCGATGTCGCCGACGCCCTTTCGCTTGCGCTCCACCGTCAAGTCCACCACCACCTCGCCCTTGAAGCACGTCGGCTGGGTGGCCCGCTGTATCTTGAGCCGCCAGGCCGCCTCCGTGAGCCACTGGTTGTACGCCTTCGACCGCACCCGGCCCAGTCCCGGCACGTTGACGTAGGCGTTGTTCAGGGATGGCGGGATGGGGAGGAATAGCGTGACGGTCATTCGTGGCCTGCCATGAAGGCACGGACCTTATCTACCGTGGTGAGTGACGGAGAAAGCCCTCTGCGAAGATGCAGCACGAAGCCCGGGTTCTTGAGCGCCTGCCGCCCGAAGGCGGTTGGCCTCATCTTTGTCCTAACGAGAAATGCCTCGACCTCCGCCAGAAATTGCTCTGATATTTTTTCCATGCTGGGCACCCTACATGCTGGTTGCCACCCCTGTCAACTTATCAATTATAAAATATTCCTATTGACACGCCCCCTCGCCATGGTCTACCGTCCCCCCATCAACATCTGGGAAAGGACAGCACGCCATGGATACCATCAACGTCAACTTAAGAGGTGGCCAAGTCCTCAAGATTTGCGACGCACTGAACACCGAGGCGGGCCGCATCGAAAATCTCATCACATCTCGACGCAATACCCCGGATCAGGCGAAGCAAATTTGGCGCGAAAAGGCCAAGGTGCTGAGAGATTGGTCGAAGACCCTCATCGGAGCCAGTTCCAAAAACGACCACAATCCCCACGTTCCCGTGATCCTCCATGATCCCGGAGATGACAAAGACGAATAACCCCACCGCCGCTGGGCATCAGCCCCCATCCCCGGAGCCGGAAACGGTGGCCGGGGAGAGGGCGTAGAGACATCATCACAGGGACGAGGATCGCCGCGATGAGCGTTAGCCTAGATGCAGCTTCGGAAAACCAGCGCGTAGTCGAGGAGTGCGTTGCCCACATGACCATGTTGGCAAGGGCGGCAAAATTGCTCGGCCAAATGTCTCTTGCCGGTGATCTTCGGGAAATGGCGCTTGAACTGGATGAAAGCGCGGCAGCCGTTAGTAAAGCCGTAATGGAGGATCTGCACTCACAATTCCTTGAGGCCGAGCAATCATCAAAAAACATGCTGGCCGCGTCCCTGTTGTCCTGCGTAGGAGCCGATAGCAAGGACATCAAGGCCGCGATGGAGCGGACAGGCCCATGAACACCACCGTCACGATCCACGCCGCAGCGACGATCGCCGTGTCCCCGAAAAGGGTTAAGCCCCGCAATGGCAAGCCGTTCTGGAACACCAAGATCACCATCCGTGGCGATGACGGCGGGCTCCACGAGATCAACGTATTCGGCCCCAAGGACGGCGGGCCGGTCAAATTCGAGATCAAATGATGGAAAGGGTAATGGCCGGGCGCACTTTCCCAGATGACCACCCGGGCATTGCCGTTTGCATTTATGAAGGAGGCGACTATGCCTGACGACAAGCACACACCGGGGCCGCTGACCGTTTGCAACAGGGGCGAATGTACTTGCCTGCAAATTTGGTGCCCCGACCATCCCGTAGCCGAAGTCACCCACGGCGATTGGGGCGATGACTATCCAGCCCTTCGCTTTGTTGGAAACAGTTCACTTGACCATAAGGTTGAAGCCTACATGGAGCAAATTACATACGGCAGCATTGGTCGAGAAACCGCGAAGGCCAACGCCATCCGCCTCGTTGCCTGCTGGAACGCCTGCGATTCCATCAGCACCGAGGCCCTGGAGGGCGGGGTTGTAGGGGAGATGCGGGAGGCGCTGGAACTTGCAACACATGAACTGAATGCCATCCGAGCCCGTGATGGTGCCCCACAACACATTGAATGGGACCGGGGCGACCCCGCGCAGGTATCAAGTTGCACCGATGAATGGTGGGATGAACTCACAGAAAAATGTCTCGCCGTTCTCGCCAAGGCCAAGCCAGCCACAGGCAGGAAACCGGGCGTGGTTGTCACTGACGGCAACACCATCCGCGACTACGCCAAGCCCACGGGAGGCGACTCGGTTAAATTCAAGGAGACAGATGATGGATCGTGAAGGCATCAAGAAGCACCGGGCCGTGTTCGACGCATGGCTGGACGGGGCGGAAGTCGAGACTAAATACAGCAGTCAGCATGCGTGGCACTACACCGGACAACCAGACTTCGTTAAGCACACGGAATACCGCGTGAAGCCCGTTCCAGAGACCCGCGAGGTGTGGGTGAACGTGTACCCGCATCGGCACAGTGATCAAGCATACGTGACCAGAAATGGCGCTAACCTTGGTGCTCTTGAAGACCGCATTGCCTGCGTCCCGGTGACAATCACCTTCACACCCGGAGAGGGGCTGGACCATGGCTGACAAGCACACACCGGGACTGCTTCACCTCATGACGGTCGACGACATGGGATGGAACAACGAGACTTACTGGTATCTGGAATGTGCCGCCGAGGCTCGAGACGGAATGGATTTCCCTGAAGCAACCACCATCGTCGATCCCGAGTCTGGCATCCTCACCGAAGCCGACGCCTGCCGCCTCGTTGCCTGCTGGAACGCCTGCGAGAGCCTCCCCACCGAGGCCCTGGAGGGCGGGGTTGTAGAGGAGATGCTGGAGGCGGCGCTCAAACTTGCCAACGAGGCATCCGGTTGGAATGAAGGCGATTTGGTCGGAATAGGTGGTTGGACAAACACCCGTTGTCTGCAAACTTGCGTTAGAAAAGTCAGCATCGTACTCGCCAAGTCCAAGCCCACGGGAGGCGAGGATGACCTGTAAAACCTGTCAATGGGCGGAATGGGAACTGACGCCGACCAGGAGAATTTCGAAGTCCAAGCCTGGGAAATGCATAGTCAAGACAGCCGATCACCCGCCGCTACCGTCTTGTGTCCGCGATCTATTTTGGCCCCCCCTTCGTTTCGCCATTTGGCACAATGAAACATGGGAATGTGAAACCTATAGCCCCCAGGCCATGGGAGGCGACTCGTGATCCGCTCCCTCGCCGTGCTGCTGCTCCTTGCGGGGTGCGCTGGATATGAGCCGTCGCACGGTGCATATTATATTCGTGTCGGTTCCCTTGATTACATTCAGGCTTTTCACAGACGTACTGGCGGGGGTGGCGAGGTCGGGGCCTTCACCATCCTGGGGACCGACCCATGCCGCATTTTCATAGCCGCCAAACATTTTAATTATTTGATTGAACACGAAATGCGACATTGCCCATGGGCCGAAGGAGATTTCCATGAATGACATGAACGCGAAAACCCTTGAGGCGCTGAAGGGCTCGATCCGCAAGTGGAACAGGATATTCTGCAAGGGCGCGGTGAATCTAGGACCGACCAATTGCCCACTGTGTAAGCTCTTTATTTTGAGCGATTGCGAGGGATGCCCTGTTTCAGCCAAATCCGGCAAGTCAGGATGCCACGGAACGCCTTACTATGCGTTTGGCCGACACCATTTAGTCAGCCACTCCATCTTCATCGACCACCGCGTCGTCGGCAAGTGCCGCTCTTGCAAGAAACACGCGAAGGCCGAACGCGACTTCCTGGCCAGCCTGCTACCGGATGGGGAGAAGTGGAGATGAAAACCTTTACCTCATTCAGTTTAACCCCCGCTGCCGCTCTGTTCCTGGCCTTTGCCGCCGCCGTGGTGGTCGGGGCGGTGGTGCTGATCGTGACCATCGGAGGAGCATAAGGAGGCGATCATGGATGAAGAACATACCGAATTCGCAATCGAAGCCGGTGTCGAAGGCTATCATGCCCGACGTGATGATGTTCCACGCGGCGACAATCCCCATGCGGTGGGAACCTCTTTGCATCGGCATTGGAGATTCGGGTGGGATATGGAAGACAAATTGATCCAAAGGGCGGAGGGCCAGTGATGCTGCTCGGCGGTCGATGGTGGCACCGCCTATGCCGCTGGCTGGGTTTCCGGCGCCGCCGGTCCACGCCGCGGATGTTCGACAGCATTGAATGGGCGAAGTTGGTTCGCCAGAGATTGAGGAGGGATAGAGGCCATGGGCGACATAGCTGACATGATGCTGGACGGGACGCTCTGCGAGGGGTGCGGCGAGTACCTGGGGACCGACGCGGGCTATCCTCAATATTGCGCTGGCTGCGAACCCGACCAGATCGACGACCAGCGCGTAGACTGCTGGCCCAAAGCATCGAAGGTAAATTGCCCCGAATGTGGAAAGCGGGTAAAGGCGGCTGGTGTGGAAGATCATCGCCGCGATGTCCATGGGGTGAAGCCATGACCGACTTCAGCATCCTCGGCGATATCCATGGAAGGAATGTTACATGACCGGAAAAGACACAGTGAAATACCCCCCCTCAATTCTCAAGGCACTCCATGAAATCATGGGGGAGGTAGGGTACGTCCAGAAGAAGGACCGCAACGACTTCCATAAATATAATTATGCCGGGGAGGGTGCGCTTCTGGATGTGTTGCGCCCGGCGATGGTCAAAGCTGGGCTGTTGCTCATCCCTAGCACTCGGGACCAATCCGAAATTGACCAATACGGCAATACTAGCGTTGTCGTCGAATACACCCTTGCCCACAAGGATGGTGATGTATGGCCAGAGAAGATCGTCGCCATGGGCATGGGTAACGACAAGCACAAGACCGGCGGTGTTGGCGACAAGGGGCTCTACAAGGCGCTGACCGGGGCCAACAAGTACCTTCTGTTCAAGCTGTTTCAGATCGAAACTGGCGACGACCCGGAGAAGACCGAAAGCGACCCGCCGCCGCCCGTCGTTGAACCCCCGTGGGGTGGCCCTCTCACGAAGACAGACTTCAATAAGGCGCTCAAGGAACTCAACGGGGATTTGTGGGCTTGCACCGATGGTGATCAACTCACCGGCTTGTTGATGAGCGCGAAGCTGCTCTTGGAACAAATGCAACGCGATAGACCGGGGTTGTGGGACGGATCAACGCATCCCGAGAAGCGGGCCTTCAAGGACATCATCGCCGAACGGACGGTGGAACTGAGCGGCGAGCAATCGCAGGAACACGCCCCCACCCTGTCGCTAGTCTACCCGGATGGCGAGGTTGTCCGGTTCCAGGACGACAAGATGTTCTTTGTGTCGCTGGAAGCGGCGGTCAAGACATCCCCGGAGATCGCCTTCATCGCTGAGAACGCCAAGACGCTAGACGGCATCGCGTCCAAGTCCGACGCCGGGGCCGCGAAGGTCAAGACCGTGCGCGACATGGCTTCGGCGGCAGCATGACAAAGGCCGTCTTCCAGAAAACGCTCGGCGGTCTTCGGCCGACAGACGACGACGGCGAGGCCATCATGGCGGGTATCAAGATCGGCGCCCTGGTGATGGTCGAGGTCATCAAGGCCCGAAACCTCCAGCACCACCGGCTGTTCATGGCGTTGGTTCAAAAGGTCTTCGAAAACCAAGAACGCTACGAGATTAAGGAACACATGCTCACCGCCCTCAAGGTCGCCCTCGGCCATTGTGACACCATCATCGCGAAGGACGGAAATCCCGCGTATATCCCGAAGTCCATCAGCTTCGCCAAGATGGATCAGACGGCTTTCAATGCCTTCTACAACAGGGCCGTGGACATCGTGATCCGGCATTGGCTCCCCGGAGTGACCAGCGAGGAGTTGAAGAACGAGGTATGGGATATGGTCGGGGGAAGTATCGCCGCCCCGCCCAGCGCCGACAAGGCTGATGAGGAAACCACCGGATGAACGTAGTCCCCAAACCTAAGACCGTCGATGATTCCGACTATCTCAAGTCTCTTCTGGACGAACGATGCGTCATCACAGATTTACCGGCGACAGCGAACATATCGGTTATTGCCCATCATGCGGGGCATGATAAAAAACGTGATGACCACGCTCTGCCGATGGGCCAGATTGAACATACCCGGCTTCACCATATGGGTGAGGCGTCGTATCTGCGGAAGTACGCTCCAGATCATCTATTGATTGCCATGTGGCGGGCGCTTGGTGAGAAGATGTATAGGGAATCGTCCCCGGAGCGCGATAATGATTGACGCCCGTTTCATTGTTGCGTTATACTGTGCCACTTTGTCTCACCAACCAATGGCGTTCGCAAAATCATGTTCTTAGGATATGCCAGAGTTTCGACCGACGATCAGGTGATGGACCTCCAGAGGGACGCGCTGGTAAAGGCTGGCGTCGATCCGGGGCAGGTCTACGAGGAACAGGTATCGGGGGTCAAGACCAAGCGCCCCCAGCTTGATGCTTGCCTAAAGTCGCTGCGGAAAGGCGACACTTTGATCGTATGGCGCTTGGACCGGCTGGGACGGTCTGTCCCCGAGCTTATCGCCATTCTGGAAGACCTCGACGTTCGCGGTGTTGGCTTCCGCAGTCTAACGGAATCAATCGATACCACCACGGCAGCGGGCAAGATGATCTTCCATATGCTGGCCGCGTTCGCCGAGTTCGAGCGCAACCTGATTTCGGAGCGCACCAAGGCGGGATTGAAGGCGGCTAGAGCGCGGGGCCACAGGGGCGGCAGGAGGTCCAAGGTGAGGCCCAGGATGCTCACGGCCATCAAGACCATGTTGGAAGACCCGACATGCACCATGGCCGAAGTGGCGGACAATTTCAAAGTCAGCCGAGCCTCGATCTACCGGGCGCTACAGCGTGACGCCGAGGAACAGAAGGCCAAGGAATTGGCCAAATTCAAGACGTAAAGGAGGCTGAAGATGACAGAGAGAAGAAGGGAGTGGCTGTTGATTGTTGGCGTCGTCGGCGCATCGATTGCAGCGGGGATGCTCGCCAGCTTTTTTGGGATTGATCTAATACCAACGGGTCGATAAGGAGGAATATACGATGTCATTCTATGTAATCAAGCGAACCGACGATGAGATCAATCGAGTGGTGAACTGGGCACGGGATAGCCAAGACCAGGGCACTCGCTACCCCGGCTTGAGCTATGAGGAAGGACTAACCGCCATGGCCGATTGGCTGACTGGGTTTGAAGATATTGCCCCGGACGCCGACTGACCGCAAAGGAGCCCTATGGGCGAAAGGAGAAAACGATGTTGGTTACCAAAACGCACCAATACGAAGAGATGAAAGAGGAAATGCGGCCCCAAGACGAGACCATGGATGGGTCTGGCCTGACGTTCGAGACTCTAGAACATGGGGGCGAATTTCCAGACACGATGCCTCAAGCGATCAAAGCCCAGGACGCCGAGGGCCGGTGGTGCCTCTATTTGCCAGCCATGGAAAACGGGAAGGTCGTTCGGTCCCTCAGCTACCAGTTCCGGTTCGGGGCGTAACGCAAAGGAGGGCTGAAATGAGCAAGAAAGGGTTGAAGGGCGTTGCTATCGGATGGCTTGGGATAGCCGTTATTGGGGGATTAATCTGGGCGGTTCCCGCTCACGCCATGGTGATTTCATATGGCATTATAGGGGCCGGACTACTGACCTGTTTGTTTTATAAGTTTGGGAAAACCTATGAACGGTAAGGAGGCCGTAATGACAGGGAATATGATTTTCCGACATGGCTGTTGTGTCGTCCTCGGCGGCAGCCTCGGGTTTGCCACGGTCCTTGCTGTAGGGGGCAATTATCCGGCCGCGTCGTTGTATTGCGGAATTGCCGCATTAGCTTTTTTCTTGCGGGGTGCGGGGGTGCTCTGGTCGAAAGGAGTGAAACCTCCTTGCTGGCCGTTTCAATAAGGAGCAATATACGATGACGACAAACTTGGAAAAATTCAAGGCAGCGGAAGCCGTTTTAGACGCCGCCGCCCGCCGCTGCGTGATTGACGCAATTGGCAATGAGCTAAAATCGCTCTGGCGCATCGGAGGCAAGGGGAAAAATTTCGAGCTGGAAGAATGGGCCGTCGAAAAGATCGGCTACAACGAAGTGAAGGCGGCTGATATTAGCCTTTATTTTGTCAAGCGCCCGTCCAATGAGCAGGTCATGGCTATCCAAGGGTTATCGTGCCAACCGATAGAATTTGATCGGGTGCTCATATATGTCCGCAGTGAAAATTTCTCTGCTGCCGCTTATCTCAATGACGTGCTGAATGGTAAAACTTGGTCGACATCAAAAGCCGCTATGGAATCGCGAGCCAAAGAATTATGCACCATCTATATCGCCGGCGAAGGACAATTTTGCTGCCAGTACTGTGGGAAAGCGACGGACGACGCCAACCGTGTTACTGCGACGATCATCGCCCGCCAATATCCTGGCATGAGAAAGGCTTTCGATTATTGTTCAAATAGATGCGCCGGGCATGACCAAATGGCTCATGAAGGCTGACCGCAAAGGAGGATTTGACGATGCACAAAGACGTTCTGAAATATGACGGACGCAGACCGGAACCGCCATACGAAGACCCCGAACCTGTATGCTGCCAATGCGGCGCGGCCTTGGACGAAGCAGCCCCGCCGCTTTGTGAAGACTGTCAGGACCGGGAGCGGCTGACGCCGCCCGATGAACTATAGGGAGGCCGATATGGATGACGACGAAGACGAACCCTACGCGGGCCTGGACATCGACGCGCCCGAGGACAACCCGAACCCGACTGCGGCTTATCCCGTTGACATTGAATGTTGGTCGGGCTGTGACGATCCCGACTGTCCATATACTCACTGACTGCAAAGGAGCGCTATCATGGACAATTTCAACACCACTCTAGACGCGATGGAGTTGGCTGGGGAGAAGCTATACAAGGCTCAGTGCGCCTATCTCCAGGCAGCTCAAGCCTTGCTCAAGCTATACCAAGCGGGCGAAGGAACCGACAAAGAACGGGAGAGCGCCGCCGACCATCTGGAGGATGCGAAGCTGATCCCCTGGCGTGAACGCGCCATAGATGGCCGTATCATCAACACCACACCGTGCGCCGGTATCGAGGGGGCGGAGGTGCCGCATATGCAGACAGAAAGACTATCGGAGAAAATATCTTAGGCGGAAGGAACGCCAGGCCCTTTCCAATTGAAGTATTTTATGCCTACCGTGGAAACGGCGAGGAACGCTGGCAGGGATATGAGCTTCCATGATCCCGGCTTTTTCAGCAATCCCCAAGCCATTCGGGCGTCGGCCTTGATCTTATCCCATAAGCTGCCGCCGAAATGATAGTCGTGATCATGGCGCACAAACACGTCATGGGCGCTCCCGCTGAGGATCAGCTTATCGGGGATCGCTGTCCCGCCGTCTGACATCGAGTTGTCCCACGGACCTGGGTTTGGATTTTGGGCGGCCATAGAGGAACCTCGTTATAAGATTTTTAGGCGGTTATAGGTTGCGCGCTGGACCTCGAACAGCCGGCGGAACCAGCCGCGGCCGTAGCGTTGGAAGTTGGCCGTCTCGGCGTACCGCTTTGCTCGACGGGCCAGGAAGTCGGTCAGCACCGCCGGCGGCTCGCAATCGTGGACCGCGGCGAGGGTGACTGGGCCGAAATATCCGTCAGCCGTTACCCCCAGGGCGCGTTGAAGCAGCTTGCGGGCGGTTCGTGGACCTTGGTTTACGGCGCAATCAAAGACCGCAAAGCCGAGTACTGCGGGCAATGACTGGCATTTACAGGTTTCCCAGAAATGTTCCCAATAAAGCTCGATGGCCGTCTCGCGGCTCAAGTCCTGAACGGTAACGGGGGTGGCGTAGGGCACGACGCCCTTGAGGAAGCGTAGCGAAATCCCATGATTGGTGATGCCGCCGGGGTCCTTGGGGTCGTCGACCAAGCCGCCTTCCCGTTCAAGCACGAAAGCGACGGCGATTTGGAACCGATCAATCTCAACCATCGGCCTTCTCCAGCATCTTATCGACGTGCGAATTGTCGAGCGCCGTTGACATTACCACGCATGGGTCAGCCACCAGGACCAGGAGCCGCGTCCGAGCATTTGGGGAAGAATAGATCGCTATGAATGTCGTGGTCTTGCGCCAGCCTGGGACGACGTATTGATCATAACGCATAGACGCTGGCACTGCCGTGAACTGTTCAAGAAACCGTTCCGCCAAGGCCCCCCCGGATGACGCGCATGGTGGCGCTGGGGAATGATGCTGACATGGCGCGGGTAAACGCACCGAACAAGCCATAAGCGCAGGAAGTGGGATGGAATTCTAGTTGGGCGGAAATATTCAGTGCAGACGATTCAAGCGCCGGCCCGTTTATTGGGAGAAACCGCCTCATGGAGTATACGGATGTCGATGCCACTGCTGTAACACATTCTTTCGTGACGAACGCTATCACGACCTTACTGTATCCAGGCTTCTTGAAGATGAAGATTCGGTCAGGGTTCTCGTCCGAGATCGGTGGCGAACTATTGTACCAGCTAAGGAAGGGGATGAACATTTCCCCCTTTAGCTCCATTACAGAGATACGGGGGTCCATCGCCAGCGTCTTAGCGCTGTACGCTTCCCATGAAACCTTACAAGCAGGCTCTTCCGGGGGGGGGCTGGCTCTAGGAACAGGATTGGCACACGCCGCCAATGCTATCAGAGCCGCGACTAAAAAGGGGCAGTGTACCTCATCGGATTATCCTCTCAGTCGTGGTGCTCGGCTTTCTCTTTGGTGCGCTTGTACTCGTATCGCATGATGATAAGCCGGAAAATGGCGATGGCACAACCCAAAAGGACGAGAATGATCGTGCCCGTGCTTTCGAGGGACTGCATCCATAGGGGGGAGGAGACAAGGCCAGCGCCCAACGCGCTGTCAACCGTGGCCTTCTGTGCCGCCGTTCCTGTCACGCCTAGTCCTAGCATCGGTCGTCTCCTACAGTTCAGATACCGCTCGCCAGTGGAAGCCCTTCAACTCATCAATGGCACCGCTGGTAGCAAAGTCACAATGGCAACCGTTGAAGCCAATATCCTCCAGGGTGATGTTGTGATCCGCGCCAGTCGTCAGATCGCGATATTTGCCTGACGCTCCGGTGGTGGAATATCCGGTCATTGTCGGGGCGGCCCGCTTCGTGACTTTGAAATGGATGGAGAGAGACCCGGCCGCCACGGGATCGGAAAACCGGACGGCCCCGTTCTCCGTGCTGGTCCCCACCGCCGTTCCGATGTCGTATGAGTGCTCGTAAAACCGCTGGCATTTTGCCAATTCGGCCCCGTAGGTTTCCTTCTCGATTGTGGTGGCGACCGAACCCAATTCCAGTTGCACGTCGGTGATGTAGAACACGTCAGAGGCCACAAGATCGGTGTCGTCTACATGGATGAACACGGCGACGTTGGCGGCGGAAGCGGTGTCAATGGAAATGCCCTCGATCTTGAAGGTCTGGTAGGTGTTGGTCAGCGCAAGATTCGCAGCGGTGTTCTCGGCCGTCCAGTTGGCGACGAACGTCGGGTTGGTGCCCTCGGCGCTCCATGCGTTCACCACGTCGGAGGTCACGCTGTCCGCCGTGCTATCCCAGGACAGGACGTGCGCCCGCAGGTTCTCGGCTTGGCCCGATGTCGTCCGGGCCTTGAATGACAGACTCGCCGTGCCACCGATGAACTTGGCCGCATCCTTGGCTTCAAGAACCTGGAGGATGCCCATCTTCTGCGATGTCGCGCTGACCGTCTCGACATCGAACTTGATGGCGGAATAGGTCCCGGTCGGAACCACCGATGTTTCCTGCGAAATGTCCGCCCTGTCGTTGCCGTCCGAAAGCAATATCCAGCGGTCGAACAGGAACGTGTCATCGCTGTTGGCCGGCGTGGTGGCGCTGGTGTACGTGCCCCCTCGCTGGTTGATCCTGAAATCGGCGTTGATGATGCCGCTCTTCCCAACCTCGACGTTCGCCCACTGGGGATCAGAGGTCGCACCCGTGGTCTGGAGGAACTGGCCCGACGTGCCAGAACTGACATCCTGCGCGTCACCATGTACCGGATCAGCAGTGAAGATTGTGGAAGCATCGGAATCCGTCAGGACCACCTTGTAATCCTGCGGTTTGAGGAAGATTTCCCCGAACCGCCCCGCCGAGTCCGCCACTACCGGGTTGGCGTTCGCGGAAGACAGCGCGTTGTCCGAATAGGTGTCCAGGCGAGTCGTGGTGCCCGTCACGTAGAAATTAAGCAGGCCGCCGCTGTAGATGTCGCCGTTGGAGTCCACGGGCTGTTCCCGGGGCGGTGTGAAGCGTGTTGCCATTATCGGGGTCTCCTCATTCTTTCTAGCTGATTCTCGACACGTCCCGCCTCGGCCCCAACTCCAAGTCCCAGAGCCCCCCGCTGAACACCCTGAGTTCCATACGGGACGGTCTTAATCCTCGGACGCACCCCGGCTGCCAAGGCGCGGGCTTTCTCCGCTGCTAGGCGTGTCCCGCGTTCTCCTAGCTTTTGAGCACCGTGAGCCAACACCGGAACACCTATAGCGCCGGCAGCAGCACCTATCGGGCCAAAGGCGCTACCAACGGCAGCACCACCTCCAGAACCCAAGCCAAAGCCCAACATGTTCGTTTGTTGACCCGTCCCCGGTCCCAGTTTTCCCAAGCGTTTCAAGACATTCCTCGTAAAATTTCCGGCCACCACTTCCCGCATGGCCTTGACTTCATCTTTTGTGAAACCCTTAATGCGCCTTTTGTCTTTCAAGAGTGCCCGAAATCCAATACGGAGGCCGTTTTCAAAACCGCTGGCTTGGTTTCTGGCGTATTCAAAAATATCGTCAATTTCTTCCGACTTGCTCATCTTTGCCCAGAGACGCCTTGCTTTTTTAAGTGTCTCCCCTGCTTTTTCAGCCGAACCTGAGACAAGATCATCAGCAGTCAAGCCATTCACATAATCGTCAATGTGGGCGACCATCTTTGATCCTATGCGGGCTTCATCCCTATTTAGACTGTTGGCGGCGTTCTTAATCTGCCGCCGAACAATCATCAAGTCTTGCATATCGAGTTCGCTGCCAAGACGTTTTGAAATAGCCTTGAGCGCTGATGCGGCGATTGGGTGCAAGGCGGAGTCAAACCCTGACTTGAATATGGAAGTCTCTAATTTGGCGAGCGCGTTCTGGTAACTATCCAGTGAAATAACGGCATCACTGCCCCTTACTTTCTGGAATAGTGCCGCACCTTCTTCCTTGAGTTGCCCAGTCGTCGGGGCTCCCTTGACCTGTTTCCGGGTGATTCGCTGGGGGACTCGTTTTAATGCCGTCCCGCCTATGCCCCGAAGCGCGGGCATCCCAATGACGAGCGCCGCTCGCGTTACATCGATCTCGGTTATTGGATCTCCCCTTAACGCTTTGCCGGGGAGACTGATAGCATGAAGAATCTCAACTGCGATCTCCGGCAACGCCCACTCTGTTTCCCCAGATTTTGTTCTCCCGAAAGGAAGAAAAGTGCCCCGTTCAACAATTTCTGGATCGAGTAATGGTTCTCCTGTTTTTTGTGGAACGTCCTGCCCGAGTGTCTTCTCGCCAAGCACACGATTAGCGTACTTAGGCGATGTTTTTTCCGCTTCGGAACCATCAAGAACCGCAGTTGCGTATTTACCGGCCATGTTATTGCCCCGTTCCAAATTCCACATTGAGCGTTTGCATGACGAATCCCTCGACTGCCGTATCTGACAAATCCGGACGACGGGCACGAAGTTGTCTTTCAAGCGCCGCCCCGCGTTCCTCGATCATATCTTCGACACTATCAAGCGGGAGTGCCTTTTCAAGATTGTCGGGGTTCATGTCCCAGCCGTTTTTCAGGGCGTATTGATAACGGGCGGCAGCGGCGCGAAGCTGACGGGCTTGGGATTTCAATTTTGAATCAAACTCGGTTGGAGAATCCCCGCTATACCAAGAATCGCCTGGATCAGGAACGCCTCTTCGCAGACGGGTTGCTTCGGCCTCGCTCATCTGTGCGCCGGTTATCTCTTTGATATATCGGTTGATGTTTTCGATGGCGTTTCTTTTATATGCCGCATAGTCAGCGACTAGCGCCTTGTCCTCGGAATCAAGATCGAAGCCCAGGAATTCTTTGCCCGCCGCCCATGCTGCTTGAAACCGCGTCCCAATTTGTTGAAATTCTGGCCGGTACGAATCTTCAATAGTCTGGATGCGAGCTAATCCTTCACGGGCGTTGAATAGCTTTTCCTCAATTGTCCCCCGCCCCTTCTTCCCCCATTCAGCGCCTTTGCCGCCTTGAGTGATTCTCAGAAGTTTTCCATTTTCATCGAATTGAATATCAAGTCCGGTTTGACGGAGCATATATTTTGAAAGAGCCGCCATGGGGTCTTTCGCTAATTTGATTCCAGCCTGTACTTCATCTGGTAAGGCAAAGAACATTTCACGGATACTGGGTGATTCTGATTGTGTTTCATCGCCAGTGATAATATCGCCCGCCGCTTGCCCCACAATATCCCCGCCAGCGCCACCGAGAATGTCCGCGCCAGTGCCACCGCTAGGCTGATCCGGTCCCTCCAATATTTGAAGGAATTTCTCTTGCGGGGTTAGTTTTACGCCACCAACCGGCTTTATCTTCCAAGTGCCATCTTTCTGTTTGATGAAATAGCCTTGCCTCTGCTGGCCCTGTTCGTCGGTGTATGTTTGAAGCGTGGGGGCCTTCTCGTCTGTTTTCTTTCTCGCCGCATCGTATTGTTTTTGGGTGATGAGACCCCTTTTGAGATCATCAGCCAATTTCCCAGCGGGTGACAGCGGTGCCTTGGCCTTCTGCATCTCGCCAGTCATGGCAAGCGTTCTGCTGACCCATGCGGCATCAAAGGCATCGGGCATACGTGAAGTGCTGTTGGGCTCAACCCTTTCAAGCGCCTTCCTTACGTTCGCATACCGATCATCGGGCGTTCCGATTGTCCCTTCGAGAACGTATTGCAGCCCACGGTTCAACTGTGCGATTCGTTCGTCGTCGGCCTCTTGTTCCGCCGTGGACTGCTTCGCCCGCATGTTCCCGTACTTTATGGCAAAGTCGGGATCAACGGCCGCGACGGATTCAACCGACGGCATTCCGCCACGCTCGAAAAGGGCGCCAAGCTGATTGCCCCGTTCGATGCCCTGACGCGCCTCCCCCAACTGCATCTTTCCCAGTTCGTTCTGCATCTTTGCCTGACGCCCGGCTTCGACGTTGCGGATGTCAAACTGTTGAATGTTCGCGGGGTCATAGAACATGGCCATCAGGCACCCCTCCCGTACAGATAGGCTAGTTGGTTGCCGGCGTTGGACCATGCGTTCGCCTGGGCACCGTACCCGCTGGCGCGGGCCGCCCCGGCGTACATTTGGGCACCGCCGATCTGACCAGCAGCGGCGGAACCGGCAGCAGCTCCCTGCGCGGCGGATGTTTGGCCAAGTCCGGCCATCGACGCCAGCCGGTTATAATATTGACCGTATTCCTGCGAGGCAACGCCCTGGCCGTACTCCTGAGCGCCCTTGATGGTGGCCCCGGACATCAACCTCCCGCGTGAGGCAGCCGAGCGGTCCAGCGCCTTCAGCCCCTCGGACAGACGGAACTCATACCCAGGGGATGTCTTGAACCTGGACATTGCGGTGCCGTAGCGTTCGCCCATCGTCCCTGGAGCGCCTTCGTATTCGGTGCCCTGTAGGGCGGCCATTTGGTAGAGCGCATTGGCTCCCACGTCCCGCCACGGCCCTATGTCTTCGCGGCCCTGTTCGTACATGGCCTGCGATGTACCCGCCGCCTGTCCGGCCGCCTGTGCCTGGACATCCGCAGCTTTCCCGGCCGCGCTGGACGTAATCCAGGCCCCGCCAAGAGACGCCAAAGCGCCCCAAAGATCATCCCAAGCCATGTTTTGCTCCTTACGTGCTCAGTTGTCCAGCGGTCCGCATGACCGCCAGCAGAGCATCAATTTTGTCGCTGATATCTTGAACTTCCCCCTGTGTCGGCGGGGCAGTGATCGTCTGATTGAGGTCGGCAATCGCCGTTGCTTCCTTGACCGCGCCCTTATTTGCGGTCGTAGCCGTAAAGTGTTTCGCCGATGTCAGAGTGCCAGTCGAACTTGTGAAAGCCGTTATCGGCACGGGATCGGCAACCCCGTCGCCAACGACAATCGCGCCATCGCCCAATACCGCCATGGCGGTTATCGCGCCTGTGCCGGAGCCAAGGAGAGGCCCGCCGTCGGTGAACGATGTCGCCCCCGTGCCGCCCTTCGACACGCTGTAATCTCCCGCCGCGGCCAGCACCGCACCGGACCGCCCGAAGACCGACGTTACCACGTTGGGGAGGGTGCTAAGGTAGACCCTCAAATCCTCATAATATCTGGCCCACTCGCGGCTTGTCGCCCCGGTGCGCGGATCAATGGGCGCGGTGCGCGGAATCTGGGGAATGGTCACCATTATGACGTGCTCACGTCAGCATTCGCGGCGATGATGACTCGCTTTATCGGGTCGGTGATCGTCAATCTGAAGGACCGTTCCCATGACCACCCCAGGCGCCGCCAGATAAGCCGCCAGCGGTTCTTGCCGATCTTGCCCATCGTCGCCCAGTGTTCGTTGGAATACGTGCGCCCACCATCGTCCGTCCAGTCCAGCATCGCTTGAGGATCGGAACCCTGCCCAGAAGTCAACCCAACACCGCTCTCGATCTCGACTTGCAGCCGATTGAAAAACATCCGCTTGGTGTCCGCATGGATCGGCGGTGATGTCACTCGGGCCTGGATTGGTTGGCTGTCGTCCTGGTAGGTGTCAAGGTCGAGTTCGTAGATTTTCCCACTCTCAAAATCTCCAACGAGGTTCTTGCCGTAGGCATCAATCCCGTTATCGGCCCGCCAACGATTCAGGAAGAGCTTGTTGATGGCGTCGTAGCCGGTGCGGTTGTGCCACAGAGGGCCTTCGGTGCCACTGGCGATGTCGTAAACCCAAGTCGCCTCATCGAAGCTCAGGCAGTAGAACTTGTGGCCTTCCTGAGTATACGAGAACGCAGTGGCATCCTCGGGGTTCGCATACCCCCCGATGGCGTTCTCGACGGCGTGAGTGGACACCCGCTGGGGAACGTACCCTGCCGCCCGGTAAATTATCTTGTCGTCGCCCAGCCAGAACAGGCTGTTATCTTCTTTGACGATTGAATCTCGGGCGATGCAGCCGCGCTCTATGTAGCCGATGGAAATCCGCTCGAAGGGAAACGTCGAATCTCCAGAGTTGTACCAGACTTCGGTGGTGTTCTTGCCAAACAGCCACAGTTCCCGGTGATCGTTGACGCACCCCACCAGGTCATCGGGATCGCCCTCCGCGGTCGCTATATCGAGGGCGTCATAATCCGTGGCATCATTCAGGCCCGACAGAAAGAACTGGTCGGTATTCGGCTTGGTGAAGATCAGGTAGCCGTCCATGAACGTGACATCGGAAGCGCCCGGGAAGTCGCTATCGCTGATCGCCGTCAGGGAACCATCCCAAACGAAGGTTTCTCCGAGTGTCGGCCCGGCAACAATGGCGAGTTCTTCCCCGTTGTCGGCCATCGGCACCGGCCCGTTTCCCCCGACCGTGCCCCGATTGGTCGCCGTACCGGAACTATCGACGGTAAAGAAATCGGCTCCGGAAACCACGCAGAGGGTGTCCTTGAAGACGTGCATCCCGCGAATCGGCCCAGTCCCGACACTGGACGCGAACGCCTTGAGCCCCGGAGTGCCGTAGAGGACTACCGGCATCTTGGCATCCAGAGGGGCCTTCTCGGGGTACAGGTTCACCAGTTGTTGCGCTGATAATGGCAGGCTCCGGCCCCGATAGGACTGGACGGCGAAAGGTATTCTCATTACCAGGGGTTGCCGCCGCCGCCGGGAGCGCCAGGACCACCAGCTTCACCACCAGGGCCACCCATGCCTGCGCCAGGACTGCCGCCTTGACCGCCGCTTGGATCATGGCCAGGAGCAGAAAATCCGCCCATCATTCCGGGAGGAGCGGGGCCTCCAAGACCTCTGCTGGGGTCGCGGCCTCTCGGGTCGGTGCCCGGCGGGTTCACGGCGTTGAATGCGTCCTGTTCTGCTTGGGCCTGTTGAGATTGCCGCGCTATGACCGCCTGTGGCGACATGTAATCCTGGAGAGGACTAAGCGGCTGAGTGGGTTGAAAAGCATCAAATGCCATCGTGGCGAGCGCGGTGACGGCGGGAGCGGCAATCGAGGGAAGACCGAAAGCCCTTGCCGCCAAGCTGGCGAGAGTACCAACAACACTTTCAGCGTCAATATCGGGAAATCCCGTATCCTGCAACCCGCCAGGGTGAGCACCCATGGCCTGCGCTGTCCCGCCGCCTGGAGGCGACATGCTCCCGACCGAAGGCCCTCTACCGGGCTCCCCTCTGCCCCCCTGCATCCCCCTGAGATAATTGGGGGCGGCGGGGGCCTGTGGCGCGGTAGACCGGCCGGTCAGTTGGGCAAGCGTCTGTAACTGGTTGGCACCCGGCCTCAGCGACCAGTCAGCCACGCCGGGGGCATATTCAGGCATGGTCAATCTCCGGTTGGAAATATATACTCTCAGGTTCGTGGTCGAAGGCCAGCGCCGTTTGTTTCTTTTCGTCCGCCATTCCCCTCAGCCACGCCCGCTTGTCCATGGGAACCCCGTACTCGGGCGCGATCTCGACCGCCAGGTTCCATTTCAGGGCGTTTTCCCATTCCTGCGGGAAGTCGGGGTTGTTGGCGGCGGCGTCGAAGTCCTCAATCGGCCGCATGAAGGTGAACAGCACTACGTCGTTGATATCGTCCGCCGCGTTCCAGATATGAAACTCCCCGTTCGTCAACTGCGGATCGTAATATGCCTGGACAGGCTTCCCCTGATTGGTCTTGTTCGGAAGGTCAAAATATTCATCGCGGGTGAGCATATCAACGAACGGAATTTCGTTGCCATTATTGACCTTCAATCGGGCATCGAGAATTCGGATGGGGCGCATGATCAGGGAGGTGAAGGTGAATATCCGGTTGCCGCTGGCCGCCGCGCTGGTCATCCCCGTGGTCAGGGTAACGGTGAGACTGGACGGGGTTCCGCTCACGGTGTCCCAGTGGAACGTGCCGTCATCCTGGACGATTCCGATATTGTCGGAAGCCGAAATGCCCGTGATCGAGGTCAGGGCCAAGGACGTACCGCTGGCCGCGATATCAGCCGTTGTGGTGGTGGTCACGTAGGCGGTGCTGGCCTCATCGCCCGAAGGCCCAAGGGAATATTTGGCGGTGCCTTTTTCAAGGAACAACACCCCCTCGTCCTGCGCCCACAGGTGGATACCGTCCGCCTGCCACGCTTTCGCCATCAGGTTAAGCGCCTCGGAGGCTTCGACCGTTTCCTCGCTGGACGGCGTTTCGCCCGCCGCGATGGCTTCACACAGCCGCAACGCGCCCCTGATGATCTGGTCGCGGGTGCGGGTGAAATCAACGCTGCCGGAAGTAGCCATATCATAGGCCTCCCGCCGTCAGACGGGCTTCAAGGGCATCGTTCTTGGCGCTTAATTCTTGGACTGCTTTAATTAAGGGAAACAGAATAGCACTCGGGATATATTCCAACCTTTCCGGGTTGGTGCTATTGACGATATCGTCGAATTGCCCGTTGCCATGAATTGCCGCCGCCACCATAACATCCTGCGCGGTAAGGCCCGGCCTGACAATGGAAGTTATTTTAGAGCCGTCGCGAGGCTTGGGGTGCCGGATGATTTTTTCTTTATCAGGTTCGCGTTCCTCCGGTATGATTTTGCCGTCCCCGTTAACACCTTCAGGAGTTATCATCTTCCCCGGGGTAACAATAGCTTCCTCATCGTAATACCAAGTCCTGTCATCAAGTTTGAATGTAACCGGGGTTAGGGCATTGATGAAGGCGAGGCTCTCGTCACTGATTGGAACGATGTCGGTCTTATCGCGTTCGTCGGAAAGGATCGTCCAGTCTACTTGAACGCGGGTTGTGGACACGGTGGTGTCGCCAATTGTAACTTCATTAGACACCGTAGCGCCAGACGGCTCCGCATTTTGGCCGATGATGGTATTATTATTTCCAGTGGTCAAAGATGTCGCCGCCAAGGCTCCGACAATCGTATTATCTAATGCCGAAGTCATAGCTATGCCAGCACCTTGACCAATAGCTATGTTGTTATCTCCATCAAGAACGCCTGTCCCCATAGCATCTTGACCGATGGCGATGTTGTTATTAAGTATCCCGCTGGTAGTAGCGGCATCAAGAGCACCTTCCCCGATGGCGATGTTGTAATCGCCACCCGTAATATTCACCCCGGCCAAAGACCCGATCAAGACGTTGTAAGTACCAGTAGTCAAATTATTGCCAGCGGAGCGTCCTATTGCGAGATTGTCAGTTCCGATAGTAATTCCAGTGCCTATTGTCTGTCGCCCGATAGCTATCGTATTGTTCGCTTGCGTAATGTTCGCGCCCGCAGCTTGGCCAACAAGAACGCTATATATCCCGGAAGTGAGATCGTTGCCCGCCGTATTGCCAACCGCTATATTTCCAACGCCTGACACATTTCCATTGCCCATAGCACTGAGACCGATTGCAACCGCATTAACCGGCGCAGTAGCCCCGTCAAGGGCATCCCTGCCGATAATGACGTTGCCGGTTCCCGATGTTAGACTTCCTGCCGCGCCCTCACCAATGGCTACGTTACTGATACCCGTGACCGAAGTTGGCCCGCCAGCGCCTAAGTGCGTGAAGAAAGGAGTATTACTTTCGGTCTTTCCAAATACCCCGCCCTCAATATTGTAATCAGCAGAAATACTAGCACCATCGCCCGTGTTCGTGCCGGAAAGGTTGCTGCCTGTGACTGCTCCTGTTGCCGTGACCGCGCCAGTGAATGTGTGTTCGGAGTCGGTAGCGTCGAAATCATACTTCTCCGTCGTGTCGTCTAGGAAGGCATAATCCCCGGCCCTTGACGCGTGGGTATCCCCATAGAATTTGACCATCCCACCTAGAACATCGGTGTTGGACGAAATCGTGAGAACGCCATTCGTATCGCTGCCGATGATGTCAGGATTAGCTCCGCCCAACGTCAAATCACTGCCCGAGAGAGTGCCGGTTGCAGTTACGTTCCCAGTAAATCCCCAATCAGTGTTGCTGTGGTCGTACAGCATCTTTGTCGCGCTAGCGGCGACGAACTCTATGTCGTCCGCGTTCGCGTGACCGTCAGGATAAAGATTAAGCACTGCACCGTCAGCAGCAGTTGTCCCTCCGTAGATAGATAGGGCTGTTGTATTTTCGTCGGTTTTGATAATATTGCCGGTGATCTCAACGGTACCTATGCTGAGTGCTTGTCCTGCTAATGCGGCCAATACATTCGTCGAGTCGGTTACATCAGCAGAAGTTTCAATTCCGGCCAGCTTAGTTTCTTCCGCGCTGGTATATTGTGCCGTGGCAGGCGATACGCCTGCGAGAAGTGTCGGGGTAAGATCACCGGTTGAGGAATTGAAAGTAAGATTGGTTCCGGATTTGGGGGCTAAATCACCAGTAGCGGCAGTGACGAAAACCGGGAAGCAAGTCGTGTCCGCGCTCTCGTCCGTTACGGCAAAATCAAGTGCAGTTGTGTCATCCCCGGTATTCGTGCCGGAAAGGTTGCTGCCTGTGACTGCTCCGCTTACGGTTAAGCTTCCAGTGAAGCCCCAATCAGTGTTGCTGTGGTCGTACAGCATCTTTGTCGCGCTAGCGGCGACGAACTCTATGTCGTCCGCGTTCGCGTGACCGTCAGGATAAAGATTAAGCACTGCACCGTCAGCAGCAGTTGTCCCTCCGTAGATAGATAGGGCTGTTGTATTTTCGTCGGTCTTTATAACGTTGGTGGTAACAACAAAGGTGCCCCCTGTAATTGTCCCGCCAAATTTGTGCTCGTTATCAGAGGCGTCGTAGTCATAGACTACGCCAGCATCATCCCGGAACTCATAGTCACCGGCGCGGCTCGCATGCGTGTCCCCATACAAAGCCAGGATCGCGCCAAGCGCATCAGTGTTTGCCGATATTACGGTTACGCCGTTCGTGTCCCCGCCGCGGATTTCGGGGTTCGCACCGGAAAAGGTTAGTCCACCGCTTAGAGTCAGCGATGTGAACTGGGGGCTGTTGCCCGTCCCCACGCCTAGACTGGAGCGTGCCGTAGCGCCGGATTCCAATCCCATTGTACCGGCGCCCGTACCGACGACGAAATCGGCATTGGCAACTGCGGAAGCATCGAACTCAAGACCACCGCTTTCATGCTTCAGCGTCCCGGTCGAGGACGTGAATGCTGCCAGCGATACCGGGTCGGTTACCCCGTCGCCAACCAAAACCACCCCATCCCCGAGAACCGCCGTGGACTTGATCTCCGTGCTGCTGGACGCCAGAACAAGCCCGCCCTCCGTCATGGACAGGTCTTTGAACTCTCCCCCCTGCACGGCGGTAATCTCGTCCGCAGCGGAGGTGAAATTAGAGCGCACGGAAGCCGTGGTAGGAACCGATACTACCGGCTTGGTCTTGTCAATTGCTGATACCATGTCCTAATCCCATAGTGACGGGCCACCGCTGACAGCAGCGTCCCATATTGCCAAACCCCCGTCCCAAGCGGCGTGACTATCGGTCGTGTCCGTCTTGCCGGTGGTGGTGAAATCCGTACTCGTCACCTGATTCGGGTCGAGGAACAAGTCTATCCCCTCGGGGCGCGGATCGTAGACGGCCTGGTGGTCAGGTCGCCCACGGATGAACTCCTGGGGATGACGCGGCTCCCAGTGCGTCTTGCATATCCGGAGCCCGTTCCATTCCTTGCGCGTCTCGGATGCCTTGACCTTGAATCCGCACCTATCGCAAATTACAGAGTGGTCGCCGGACTTGTAGTAGGTCACGCCGTCAGCCCTATCAACACGCCGTCCGGCAGCCGCGTGTTGTAATACTCGATGAGGGCGATGGTGCCGTTGATGGGAGACGAATTATCCCACCGATGCCCGATATCAAAATCACTGATGCCTATCGGAATTGTGATGGATGTATCGGTCCTAACAGTTTCGCCGTTCAGAGTATGCGCACCGTCGTTAGCGGCCCAAGCCATGACGTGGGAGAACTCTGTGTCGTTAGAAACAGTCCCGACACTTCGATCGTTCATTTGAAAGCCGCCCCTATAAATGCTCGCTGTTATCTTATCCGATGTATCCTCAATATGCGCCCATACCTGATCGCTAGTGCTACCGTCCGATAAGTTCCAAAGTGCCTTGTGGGTTGAGGCATCCGCAAGGGTAGAGGTTCTCCCTCTGAACAATACTGTCCCGGCGTTCACATTAAAATCAAACGCGCTTACCAGCATCGTCGCCACATCGGCGGTGGCGGTGACGGCCGCAACAGTGGTGCGGATGTAGGGGCTTGCCCCGGTGCCAATTTCAGCCTGAAGCCCCCACCAGAACACGCTGTTGGTCGCCTCGGCAGTATCAACGCCGTCAGCGGTGGTGTTGATTATCTCAAACCGGGCGTCCGTTTGTCCTGTAACGATTTGGCCTGTAGCAGAAATTCGATACCATCCACTCCCAACATCCGTGATTGTGGCGGAACTAGCCGTATATGATCCCGTGCCGGTTGCTTGGGCCGTCCCGACGGCCCCGGTGGAGATATTGAACCATGCCTCAAAGCCGTTGTCCCCAGCACTTTGATCTATCCATGACATTTTCACGAAGTCATGAGATCCGGTGGAACCTTGCTTGACGAAGGCCGAAATCGTGTAGACGGTGTTGTCCGTCGCCGTAATGGTTTGCTGAACCGTTTCAGCCGCGTCATCGTGCTTCACGTCCTCGGCAGTAGTGGCCCCATCGGGTGCCACGCCCGCGTTGTCCGTAATCGTCGTGTTCGCCCCTGGTATCGTCCATGTCGTTCCCAAAGCCTCGCTCTGCAAGGCAACGTTGATCCGCTGTTCCCAGTCCGATATCCCCAAGGGAGTACCAGAGCCGTCGTGGTCAAAGCGGATGGCATTGGTGCTGCTGTCTTGCAACACGCCAGAAGCGTCGAAGTACGTCCGGTTTGCCCCCCCGGAATAGGAAATCCTGCTGTCCAGAATCCCACTGTCGGCGAACCGTAGGGACAGAGCTGGCCGCAGCGCATTGACCGCAGCCAGGCGGCCCGGGCGAGGTAGTATCAGCGGCATGGGGTCAATCCTGAAGGATGCCGACGCGCAGGGTGATGTCGCTGGTCGCGCCAAGATTGATCGTCCCGCGGGAGACCATCACCGCCCATAGCGTTGTTCCAGTCCCCAGATCGAAAGGGATACCGAGATTCAATGCTTGGCCCATCGAGTTGTCGTTGAACGCCTTCCAGTCAGAAACCAACGCAACCCCGACTAGATTCAGGATATCGGTGTCGTCGACGTCGAAAGCGCCGTTTTCCGTAAACGTGGTATTCGTTGGCTCGGTATCAAAGAGCAACACGTCGATGTTGATGGACTGCTTGGCCAAATCGGTAATGACGACCGACTGAACCACCCCGGAATGATGGCCCGATCCCCTCACCGCGTTGGCAAAGATGATCTTACCGCCGAGCAGATCACCCGCCGAGTAATCGGGGGTCGCCTCGACAGCCGGTGTGGCCTCGACGATCTTGGTATAACCGCCTACCCGTTCGTGACTCATGATCCGCCCCTCTTCTTCATTTCAAGGACGATCGTTCCCTCGTCCCCACTGTTGAGGCTCAGAGTGGTCAATAGGATGTCCCCGGTCTTGCCGTTGCCGGCGTCGTTGATCAGGCCCCCAAATGCCTTGTAGCAAATTGGCGTCGGGTCGCCGTCCAGAAGGTCCATTGCCTTGACGTTAGTATCCGCATCCCATGAAAGCGTTGCCGAGAACCCGTTGAGGGTCGGCAAGACCCGCAGGATACTGACTTCGGTAAACGACCCGGCGAATTCAGAGACATTGACCAGGATGGTGTCGGACTCATCGCCCGACCCATCCCCAGTGATTTTGACCTTGACGATGAGGTTTCGTTCCCCGTCGTTGATGGTCTGTGACGTGATTGTGTTGGGCATGATCGATTCCTAGCGGCGAGCGGCGATCAGGAAATAGTCCACGCTGAGAACCTGGGCTTTTCCCTCGCCGTCCTTGACGAAGAACGAAGGCCCCATGACCGAAGTCGCCACATTCGAGGTCAATGTCGCCTTGAGATCGTCATTAACCCAGAACTTCGTGGAACTTGACCCGTCGTAATACCAGGTGAAGACGGTCCAAGTGTCGTCGACCAGCGTGAAGGCGTCAACTTCGGTCGAGAACGTGTTGGCCTCGCCCTGCATACAGTCCATCGTCGCCTTGCCGTCGTATTTGATGAAGCCGATTGCGTCGTCCATCTCGCGGGCGGTGCCGCCGGCGTTCATGAAGTTGGTTCCGGTTTCGTTTGACGACAGGCCGATGAACATCTCGCTCTGGGCAATGTCCCCGCCCGATGCCTTGTCGAGCTTCGCCCGGCATTCGTACAGCATCGGTTTCGAGTTGGTTTGCCATGGCTGATTATCGGCTTGCAGCAGCCCGGAATCGTTGTCCGTGCCGCCGTTGGTCAGAGTCATGACGCCGGTCGGGCCAACGATGGCGTCCGCACAGGCATTTTCGAGGGTGAACGTCCATTCCGAATCGACCTGGCTGACATCGTAGTTGGTAAGGAAATCCTCGAAACGAATCGCCCAATCGGTGGGGTCGAGATAAGGCATTGCTGCGAGAGGGTTGTCCGCTCTGACCGTGGAGATGCCCTTGTCAAAGCGATGCAACACGTTATGGAGAACATCAGACATCGTTACGCTCCTTGTGTGTTGCCGCTGGATTGCGGCTGGGTTTGGCCGGCGGATGCCGACCACTTTTCGTCTTCCGTGGTTTCTATCGCTGGGTTGTAAGTGCTTCGGAGAACCAACCCCTTAAGGCTGAGTTCCGGCAAAATATCCTTCTCGCCGTCGCCCATGATCGTCTCGGGAGGTAAATCCTTCGACCACGAGAATTTATGGTCGATCCTGAGAACTTGGGCAACGGCGTTACCCCTGATCCAATCAATGGCTTCGATGGCATGTTGGTTGACATACCCGTAAAGGCCCGGTTCCCATGGGTCGGGTCCGCAAAGATAGGAATCTTCGGATATCATCAACCGAATTCCCCTGCCGATCGCCATGCCGAGCCAAAAGTCCTGACACGACTTCTGTCCCAGATATTCCATCGAATGAGGGTTGACCTGCATCCGATGAATGACAATGGTATCGAATTCCTCATAGATCGCCTGGGCGACCATGTAGGCGATGGAACTGGTGAAATACACTCGGGCCTTTGTTAGTATCTCGTTCAACGTCAACTTGCCGAGTCCCGGCGGCAGCAACCTGAATTTCTCCAGAACTTCCTGGAGAGGAAAGGCGACCGATTTGGGAATTTCGGGATAGTGCATCTTGGTGATTACCGGAATATCCAAATCGGCGGCGTGTTTGGCGAATTCAGGATGGCTTGCGCCGGAGATTTGCTCGACATCATCGAAGAAGAACAGTCGGTCCAACTTCTGCCTATTTTCGTTGCCCCGTATTAGCCCGGCATCCTTGGCCGCCCAAATGTCAGGGTCGGTGGTCTGCCAGAGATATGAACGATTGCATCCCCATACTTCGGCTCCCGGGACTATCTCATCCAGAGGGGCCAGCATTGCGATGATGATTACGGTCTTCGGGCGGGCCAGCCCAAATCGGACCAGCCCGCGCCGTATTCCTTGCCGTAGCGTCATTCGATTTCCTACGAGGTGGAAGTGTCGGCGGCAACCACCGGGTAAACGACGGCCCTGAGGTTGATAATGTCAACTGCGTAATTCTCAATGCTCATGCAGCTTCCAGGGTCCAACGCAAGCCCCATGCCGATTGCGCCATCTCCCGTGATGCCCAACGAGTTGTTGGCAATCAGGCCGTTGGCGACAGTGCCGATGTCGATATCAGCACCGAAGCCCGTCACCATGCTTGTCTCGGTCGAGTGGTTCAGCAAGTAGTTTTCGGCGATCAGGATGTTCGAACTGAGGCCGGTAGTGCCGGGAGACCTCGTCGCACCCGGGGTCACGCGGAATTGACCATTGGCATCGGTAATGGTTTCCGTCTGCGTGGTTCCCAGAATCGCCGATGCGTTGCCGACTTCGGCTTCGGTCTGAGAAATCCAGTAGCCGCTGAAGTGGTTGCCCCGGATAACCATGTTGTCCGCCTTGGCAAACCGCAAGCCGGTTTGCGGCATGCCGGAAGTGCTGGACGGATTCCACTGGCCGGGTTCCATGAAGCAGTTTTCAAGGGTGAAGAAATCGGAGTTGATGACATCGAGGGCGGTGTTGAAAGTATCCCCGGCGTCTTCCCAACTCCATTTGCAGCCCATCAGCGTCACATAGTCGGCGTCAGCCGCGACACCGTAGGTCACTTTCTCGATGGATGTCCGAAAGTTGACGTTCTCGACGTAGGTATTGTCCGCCGTGATGCGGAAAATACTCGTTATCGCCGAGAAGGTAAACGTCGTCATGTCGGTCCCGCCGCCGAGCCCGATCAGGGACACGCCCGCAACGTCCATGACTTGCGTGAGCGCCGTGGACACAGTTTCGCTGTGCCCCGCCTTGGCGAAGATGATGTCGCCGTTGTTGGCCGTGCACAAATCCATGGCCGCGTTCAGGGTGGCAACGGGGCGGTCGAACGTGCCCTTGTTGTTGCTCCTGCCCGACCCGGAATCGAGCCAGTAGACATCGCCGCTGTGGGGAACTTCGACGGGTGTACCGCGAATGGTGATCCCGTTCTTGAACCCGTTAGGGTAGTTTGATCTTGGCATTAGTTTCACTCCCAAAAGAACGGGGGAGCCGAAGGCTCCCCCGTCAAGTCGCCGGACGTTGCCGGCACTTCAGGTTTCAGTTATTAACCACCCTGAGATCCGACAACGCCACGAAAGTCGGTCGAACCGACCGAAAACCGCATGTAGCACTTCGACTTGTCGTTCTTGGTGTCGAAGTCGTTGTCCTGTTCGAAGGTGGTTGCTTCACGACGGAAGAATATCTGCCCGTTGGGGCAGTTGGTCCGAACGAACCAAGCGTCGGTGTCGGTCAGGTAGTGGTTGACCTTGATCCCATCCGGAAGCGCATTGGTAGCCCGCAGGACGTTGACCGCGTTGTTGGCCGTATCGTTCTGGAGGACCGACTTCAGGATGCGGTTGGCTTCAAACCAATCGTTCGGGTGGACGCCCAGGCACCGCGGCATGAGGTTGATCTGAAGACCGCGATTGTTCTTCATCTTCATGATCAGGATGATCACGTCCTCAAGCGAGGCTTCACTGAGGTCCGCCGCCGGATTCAGCGCGTTGGACTGATTGCCCGAAAGCGTCGAGTGGTCAGTGACACATAGCGCCGATCCGTCGCCAAAGGTGTAGTTGGAGCTGAAGGCCCGGTTGTAGATGTTCGCTGAGACATTTTCCTCTGTTTGCCTCATCGAAAATCCGAGAGCCTTGGAACGCCGCTTCGAGACCACCTCGTAGAGATTGTCCCGAAGTTCCTCATACGTGACGATATACCCGAGAGAGTAGGCGACGTGCGTGTAGCGCGACACCGGCCCCTGGGTTTCCGAATCGTATGTGGTCGCCGAACCTTCGCCCTTTACCGGGGCCAAGCCGAAACCAGTGATTTCCACGTCTTCCTCGTAGGCTTGCTTCGAGGTTTCCATGGTGAACCAATCCGGATACTCCGGCGGATGTTCGTTGTAGGATCTCCCCCACCAAGCGTGTATGCCAGGCCAGAGGGCTTTAGGTGTTGAACCCGTTGTAATGGTTGCCATTTTTCATGCCCCCCTATATACCAGTTTTGCCGACGGTGCCGCCGACTTCCTGGTGCCTGTTGATTTTGACCTCGACGATGGGAAAAGCATCGGTGAGAAGATTATCCACCGCCGGGCGCGAGCGCCTGATCGACAACTGCAAGCCAGCAGTATTGGCGATAGCGTTGGTGGTGCCGACATCAAGCTCGGCCCCCGATAACCCCGTTACGGTGGAACCGCCCTGGGTGAAGATCAGGGATGCATTGAGCCCGATATCCGCAGCCGCCATCGCCGCGTCACACTGGATTTCGAAGATCAAGTCCGGATCGTCAGCCACGAAGGCAACGCCCTCGGTGCTGGCAATGTGGGACGTGTTTTCGAGTCCAGTGGGATCGGCGGCAAAGCCGATAATGACGCCCGTGATGGACGCCGTGTTTACGGACGCCTTGTTGATCACCGGGAGGGTGCCGATATCGTAACCCTCGGCCCCGGGGCCAACGTTGACGGCGGCCGTATTCGACCCGTCAGTGGTCTTGATGACGGGATCGCCGACGAACAGGGCAATCGCATAATCGGAGCGGAGGTAGTACGCGTTCGCCGCTCCGTTGTACGGCGCCCCGCCGCTGCCCTTGATGGGCCTGAGCCCAAAAGGTGCATCGACAGATGATAGACTGGCCATTATGGCCTCCTTTAGTCAGATTTTTGATGATGCCGGTGCACCTCCCGGGGAAGGCTATCTCTTGATCGAGATACCCTCGTCCGGGATGTAGCTGTGCTCCAGCGATTCATGCCCTGGTGTCTGGCCGCTCTTCATGGCGGCCTCCATTTCATCGATATCGACTTGTTTTGCAGCCTGATCTTCGTCATAGAGCTTCTGGGGGAGCTCCATCAAATAGGCATAGAGCGGTTGCCCGCTTTCCTGTGTGCCTACGACCATGCACTTCCTTGTCCCCACCTCGTCGCCCTGAGTTTCGTCCAGCGTCTCTTTGTCATTGACGAAGGTGTACCCAGCGGCTTTGCAGTCTGCGAGGCGGTTGCCGATATCGTTGAACCAGTGACGGTGGTATCCCAGTCGTTCGGGGGCGGCCATCTTCTGCCTGCGCCCGCCTAGAGGGATACGCTCTTTCCTGTTAGCTGCGTTACGTGGCATTTTCCTACTCCCACTTATACTGCTTAAGATATTCTGCCTTGGTCATCAGCTTTTCTGCGATGAAACTATCGCAAGCTGCTTTGGCGTCTGCGGGCAGGTCGCCGTAACTTCTGCCCCCTTTCGCCGGTGGTTTGGTGCCGCTGGTTCCTTCGACCGAAGCCGCGTCTCCCCGCTTGGGGTTGGCGAACTTCTCCGGGAACCGCCGCTTAACCTCGGAGGTGACTTCTTCCAGGTTTTCCTCGATGGTCAAACCCGGCTTTTCGACCAGCAGTTCCCCATGGTGGGCGATGGCAAAGTTTGTCATGCCCGTATTGCCCCCTGGCCGGTCGGGTGTCTTGAACCATGGGGTTGAATTCGCCCAGTCGGTAATTTCCGGCGGTGGGGATTCGCCCGCCATCGGACCACCCTTCGGGGCTGTCTTTTCGAGTTCGACTTCCTGCTTCGCTAGGTCGTCATACTTCTCCATGTCTTCGGCGTTCGCCGCATCGCGCTTCTCACGGCGGATGTCCGTCAAGGCCTTCTCATAGGCCCGGGCCTCGACTCCGGCATGGAACTCGCCGAATTCCTTGATCACCTTGTCCTGCTTGGCCACCCGTTTGTCGAGTCGGCGCAAACGCTCTCGCGTGATCGGCAATTCGGTCTCGGACTTCTCGATGAACGTCTTGGCGTCAACGAATCTGTCCTCTGGGCCGTTGTAATCCTCCTTGCCGTGCCAGCCCATGCGCTTCGCACGGGCCTCTAGCTCGGCGTCGGGTGTCTCACCCCCCTCTTGGGCTTCTTCGCCCTCTGACGACCCATCTGGGGCCTTCTCGGGGTCTTCCTCGCCCGGTATCGGAGTGCCTTTGTTTTCTTCGGCCATTTCCTTGGCTCCTTTCCTTATTATAGCAAGTGATATCCGATTCGATCACCGATATACCCCGCAAGGGCAACCAAACCGCAAATCAAAGCGATGACGGCAATTGCGGCGGTCATTTCACCACCCCCATCGCCTCGTCTAACAAATCCATTGCCTCGCAAGTCCGCTCGATTTCATCGAGATAGCGTTTCACGAGCCTGTCAGAATCTTCTCGCCTCCGCATGGTGAAGGCCATACCTGCCGCGCTTGGGTAGCACGGGACGTTGAAATCCATGTTCTCATCCATGCCAACTCCGCACTGTTCGCAAAAGTAAACCGACGGGTCAAACCGATGGCCGTTCATCGCACCACCGCAACCACGTCCGTGTCGTTGCAAATACGAAGTAGGTTTTCGATGTCGTCCGCACCCGGAGGCATCCCATCATATTTGCCCACAATGATCTTATCGCCCGGCTTCGGTGCATCGGGCCACTTCTCACCATCGCCTTGAGGATCTTGGAAAGCCAGCGCCCCGCAAGCAATCAATGTCGCTACGGGTTGGGCCATCTGCTTCCGCGTGAGATGATCGTCGGGCAGAAAAATGCTCCCGGTTTTCCCGTCGATGGGGTCCAGCCGGATCAGCACCTTGTATTCGACCGGGTAGATGCCCGTGTCGTTCTTGAATTCCTTCATCCCTTCATCCTTTCCTGATAGGCGAACTTGCGGTAAGCGGTGATTATCTCCGTCTCCACACGCTTCGCCTGTTTCTTGAACGCGGGTTTCAGCTTGACCATGAACAACCCCGGCCCGGTTTCGAGCACATAGGCTGGCGTGTCATGGACTTGATGATCCTTCTTCGTTTTCTTCATCGGTTTCCTTCTCCGGTTCTTCGTACAGCCGCGTCACGTCCTCCCACGTCAGGTCAGCAAGGTCGCCGAGCGCCTGGGCCATCTTCTGTTCGTATGCCCCAACATCAACGCCCTCCGCCCACTGTTCCTTGAGGTTGTCCCGCCAGTCCCGCAGGAATCGCTCATAGGCCCGTGACCGACTGCGCCACGCCTTGAACTGTTCCTCGTCCCGAAATGGGTTCCCCATATCAGTATTTCTTGCCCTTCATGGGCTTGGGGCGTGGCTTGGCTTTGGTCTGGGCCTTGGCGGTCTTTATCCGCCGGACGCCCGATGATTTCGTTGCTTGCGGCATGTCAGGTTCCTTTCAGGTCAACGCCATCAAGATCATGGCGATTGCTTCCTCCTCGTCAATGATGCGGGCTGCCTTCAGTTTGGCTAGCGCCCGCTCGATTTCTTCATCCTCCGCGGTAACACCAGCGGCCTTGATGCGGCGTATGATCTTCTTGCTGAAACTCCGGCGCCGCGTCACTCCTTCTTGCCGGGTCAGAAACTCCTCGATCAGCCTGTCAAGCCGATCCTCGTTCGCCTGCGCTCGCGCTTCAAGGCCGTCAACATCGGCCCCCGTCACTATGTCCTGATAGATGCGCGGTATCTCGACTATCGGCGGTTCGCACGGTGCCTCGTTGAACTTCTCGGGTTCCTCAGTGGCGCACTCGTCCATGATGTACGTCACCAAGCGCCGGTAGCCGGAACTCGCCGGGGGGATCAGAAGCAGGGCGGCGAGCATGTCAGTTGTTCTGCAACCAGCCCTGCCAACGAGCCGTTACGTCAATAGTGCCCGTCGTCCACCCGCTTACCTTAATCGTCGCCAGCGAGGGGCAGATAAACTGGAGTGGGATGGGGCCACTGCAAAAATCTTTTAATCGCACTGCATCGTGGAATTGATACACGCCCGCGTTTAACACGCCATTATGCGCCGATGAGCGAATGCGGAGATTAACAATCTTGGTAGTCGTCGCCGTCGAGCAACAATGGAAGCTTTTAACAATCAACGTCTTTCCTGCCGGGACTTGTTTCATGGTACTCATGGATTGATTGCCTGCCGCCGTGATGCGACTTACCACAGTTCCTCCGGAAGTGTTTGTGCAGTCAATATTCCCATCCGACACAATGCCACCACCCGCACCAAAACCAGTAACATGATGTTGTTGCACGAACATACAATCGGTAACTCCAGTGTCCACTGGAGCCGTGCCGTTCATGCTGATTTCAACCTCTTGCTCAGCGCCCGCCGTGTCGAGATAATGGACAGCAACCGTGTGAGCCCCAGTCCCTGGCACTGCTCCCCCTTTATCCGTATCATCCTCAACGCTATCTGACTCGACGAATAACGCATACCCCGCAACAACGGGTTCAGGCTGCTGAGGGGTCGGCCCGCCCCAGACATCATTATTGTTCACCGCTCCGCTGAACGAATGCTCACCGAACCCAAAGAACACATTTGCCGTGGGAGGAAGATCGGTGACATGTAGCGAGAACAGGTCTTGTCCAGCCACTACGGTGGCTTCGTTCCCCGGCGTCGTCGGATCGGCAAGGATTGTCCGAATCGCATTGACAGTGTCGTTTGTCACCTCGCCACCGTCAGGCGTAACAATTTTCACCTTCGCCGCGTTCGCAGTAGAATCGGTCAGTGCCACACCTGCCGCGTCCACCAGTAGGCCCTTCAGGGCATTCGCCGTCGTGTTGGTAATCGGCACTCCGGCGGCATCTACAAGCAACCCCTTGGCCGCGTTCGCCGTGCTGTCGGATATGATGACGCCCGCAGCATCGTAGACCACCACACGGGCCGCTGCCGGGGTTGCGTCAACCTCCTGCAAGGCGGCGGCGGTGTTAGGACTGCCCTTGACAATCACCTCACGATGAGCATCGCCTTCCGACGTGGTAACAATGACGGAATCGAGTAGTGCCTGTATCCTCGCCGCGAAGGCTACGCCAAGGCTTCCTACCGTGGCCATGCTACTCGCTCACCTCTGCGCCTGTGATCTGATTGTCAGCACCACGGGTGAATGTCAGGCTTTTCTTCTTCGCCCCCTCCATGTGAAGGTTGACCGTGATCGGCTCCTTGTCCTCGGTTTCCCCGCCTTCGCCACCGTCAAGGTTTTCGGTCTCCTCCAATATCTTCGCCGTCTCGGCTCACAGCTTGTCGATCTCGGCTTCGTTCTTGGCCGTGGCGAGTACCATCTTGTCAGCTTCGATGAGGGAATCCGTTTCGCCTTTCGCCTCTTCCGCCTCTTGTTTGGCGGCGGCGATCCGAACCTTGATGTCCTCCAATTCCAGCTTCGCCTGGTCGATGGATACCTTCGCCTGCTCTATCTCCTGCTTGGCCGATTCGAGAACCACCTGCGGGTTCTCCGGTGGCTGATCGCGCAACACCTTGTCTACTTCCTCGATGTCCGCGGCCTCCAGCACCCGGCGCCTGATCTCCCGCCCATCAAACCACGGATCGTCAGCAAACGATGTCAAGAACTGCGCCCGCGCCATCTGCTGCATGTCGGTGACGACCTTCGGGTCCGACACCGGGATGACATCCATGCTCTCGTCTTCGTAGTCTTCCTGAGCAATGGCCTCGGGTTCGTCGAGCAGCGTAAAGTACACCTCCGGTGAGAGGTACAGGCGGTTGAGCCGATAGATCAGCTTGAGTTCGTGTTTCAGCGACCGATGGATCCGCTTGTAGATCGACGTGAAGACCTTCATCCCTTGCTCGACCATCGCCAAGACAACCGTCGGTGACGTGTTGGCCGGATCCTCGCCGCCCGTCAGGATGTCCTTGATCGACGCTATCTCGCGCCCCGCCTCGATCAGCAAGCCCAGCAGTTGGAACAGCACGGGCGACGGCCCAGGGTGCTGCAACGGGACAACATTCTGGGCCACCGTCCCGCCGGTCGCGTCGACCATCTTGTATTCGCCCGGCTTGATGCGAACCACGCCGCCCTTTATGCGAAGCCCCGAGCCGATGAACCCGCCACCGGCATTCTGCAACGAACCAGCGTCGATCATTTGATTGATCGAAGTGTTCACCGCCGCGTTGATCGGATTGAGCAGCAGCCCGAAACCAACGTCGTAGAACCCGCCATCGGGCGACGGAATAAAGCCGTACTTTGTGAAATACTCGACCGGCTTGATCTTCGCCACTTCGCCAGCTTGGTTGATCAGAACGCCGTCAGCGTCAAATCTGGCAACGATGCGGAGAACCTTGGATGTCTCCTTGTGGACCGTAACGATGTAGGGCTCTGGGTAGTCGTCTTCGTCCAGGTCAAGCGTCCGGTGCTGTTCGAGGAAGTCATGCGGTGCGTCATCGTCATCCCCGCCGTCCGCCGGCAGCCCCAAGTCCTCGTCCAGCCAGATGCCCATCCGCTGGTTTTCGGTGATCTGCGTCGGGTACTTCTCGAACTCCTGCGTGATTCTCGGCGCGGTTTCCAGTGACTTCGCCGCGTAGTTCACAACGAGGTCTTTCGGCAGGATCATCTCCGAGGCGTTCCTGTCCCTGTCGGGGTCGTACCACGTCTTGCGAAATAGAGTGCCAACGATGGGAAGGACGTGCAGCAGCCTGTCGGTGTCTTCCTCCCACTCCTCCATTTCCTCGGTCAGTTGCCACGACATATGCCGCCCGATGCGGCCGGCGCGGTCCCGCTTCTCGCCCTCGCGGGTCTGGGGCTGCTGTGGCGCCATTCCCGGACCTTGCGGTGCCATGCCCGGGCTCCAGCCCTGCATCCCCGGTTCGCCTACTTGTGGACCCGGGGGCTGTCCAGGAGAAGCTGACGGACCACCAGGCGCCGCCTGCGGCTCCATTCCTGGCTGCTGTGGTAAGGCCCCCTCCCGCGGTTCCGGACCCGGGGGAGGCGGGATAGGCGAATCGGAGCCGATCACCTTGCCCTTGACGATGTTGGAGCCCGGGACAATCGCCGGATAAGCCCGCGCCGCAAACTGTATCGCCGCCGAGGTCATCAGCGGGAACTTAACGTTGGAGGCATTCGGCCAGGGCGTGTTCTTGGCCTCGACAACCTGCAACGCAAGGTCCATCGCCTTGTCGATCTGATCCAGCCAAGCCTTGCGGCTGTTGTCGTCTATCTCGTATTCGCGCTTGACCTTTTCGCCGATGGCCGTCAACTGCTCATCGGTCAAGTCCGCAGCGATGTTGTCCGACTCGATGAAGCCCATGAGCACGGCATGGGAGCCCTGGCCGCCGGATGTCGTGTTGTCTGTTGCGCCGTACTCAGCCATTTGCTACACTCATATCCTTGTTGGAATCGAAGGAACCATTCCGATGATGAACCGACGTACTTTCCTAATCAGCGCAACGGCAGCTCTTGCCGTACCTCTTGTCCCGGTTCCGTCTTGGGCAGAGGGACCGAATGTGCATCCAGAGTGCATGTTGTCCTTGTATGATGTCGTGATTGTCGGGAACGATGGACTTATCCGCCACTGCAAGGCATACGAGCCCATATGGGGTGTGGTTCACGGCTTCCACAAGGGAAGGCCCCTTATCCTCACGAGCCTAGACCCCCCGCTTTGTTTTCCCCTTCATTCCGCTTCGGAAACTGAGAGACTCCTTCCCTTCAATCTAGGCAAACGTGGCAGCGGATGCTGGCGACCCGCAAAGGACTCGAATTGATGATGAACCGACGCGAATTCCTACGTACCCTCGCCGCGACGACGGCATTGATGGCCGTGCCGGTGGTGGCTGTCGCTACAGGATGGCGACATAATCCAGCGTGGATGCTATTTACCGACAAGGACTATCAAAATGGCACTATTCGTCGCAGCTCATGGAGAGAACTACGACCCGGCTTGTGGCGGGCCACCGAAACCTACAATCTGATCAGCTAGTACCCCGTGACATCACTCCGCCCCGCGTCATTCCATTCGGACTCGTCAACGTAATCCTCCTCGTCTCGCCGTTCGCCCATCACCACCGTCTGTCCCTCGCCGGCACCGAGCATCATGTACTGGGCGCTTTCACATGGATGTGAGTAGCGGTTCTTCTCGGGCACGTCGCGGAACTTCTCAGCCCCCGATACCTGGATTCGCCGGTAGTGATAGCCGCCGGCCATACCCTTGCGCGTCACCCGGCAGGTCGGCGAGACCAGCAACCCCGGCTCGCCGTCTATCAGCCGGCGCAGAGGTATCGCCACCGCTTCCTGGCGAATCACCAGGTCGTTCGACGGCGCCGGATAGGCATCAATGCCACGCGCCCTGAGAATCTGGAACGGCGTCGTCTCGTCTGTTTGCGCCCGCTGATCGCCCGACGGGTCGCCCCAGAACTCGAACTTGTGGCCGGCGTACTTGTGCCGCACCATGGGGTTCAGCACTTCAGCGAATCGCGCCGCGCCCATGTCGTCGGTGACAAGTTCGTCGATCCATCGCCACTGGCCCGTCACCGTCCGCTGGCCAAACACCGCGGCCGGTGTCAGCCCGAAGTCGATCCCGACGAATATCGGTATCCCCGGGATCGCTTCCAGGGGCTCCTTCGCGGTGTGTATGTGGTCGATGAACTCCGGATAGACCGGCTTGCCATCCTGAACGAAACCATACTGGTTGCAGTAGTACACCAGCACGTATTCGCGGGACTTGCCGGCGGCCCGGGTGGTGTAGTAGCCATCCTCGATGTTGGACAGGTTCTCCGCATCCGGGTTTGTCTGCCACACCCCATTGACCTCGATCAGCCCCGGCGGCTGGGTCCAGAACTTCCAACCCTCGGGCCGCTCGTCTTCGGCCAGCCGATACCACCAGTGATCGTCGTCCGGCGCGTTGGTGTCCATGATCAGGCCGCGCCAGGTGCAGCCCCCTTCCGACCGGGCGGGGAAGCGGCCTGTGCGATCCACAAGGGCATCAACGATGCTCTTTGGAACTTCTCGGGCTTCATTAATCCAGGCCCCCGTCAACTCAAGCGACAACACCTTCTTGGCGTCGTCAGGCCGGTCCAAGGCGCGAAACATGACCTCCATGTCGGTCTTGGTGCCGTCGCCGTTGTCGAGCTTGATGTGATGCGTGTAGTTGCCGCGGGAGAACGGCCCAACCCACTCCTCGCGGAACCAATCCAGCCACGTCTTGAGGGTAGTGTCCCTCAGTTCGCCGTAGGTCTGTGACGACCAGTGAGCCCGACCGTTGCGGCGCACAAAAACCCTGTGTGCCGGGACTTCCACGCAGTAAACCCTACCGCTGTATTGCTCCTTATACCAGCCGCGATATCGCCCGTGCGCCAGAAGGGCCGGTGAAACTTTCCGAGTCAGCGTGACGCTGTAATGATCGGCGTTGGTCGTGCCGGACACTCCGTTGATCGTGTACGGATGACCAGCCGGTTCAAGTAGATGAACATTCGCCGCAAGACCCGCCCGCAACGCCAATTCTTGAATATCGTCCGCAAGGCGTTTCGACGAGGTGCATAACTCCCTAACTCCGTGGGCTGAGTGCTTCCCGTCTCCCGCCTCATAGCCTTCAAGAAAGGCCGTGATGTGTGCCGGTGGCGCATCCTTAACCCACTGGGGAACGATCTTCGTCGTGGCCCTCCCGTAGCTGGCCAGCAGGATGATTAGCGGCTTTGTCTTCGGCGTAACCGAAAGACGGAAATTCACCCCAGCATCGCTTCTCCGGTTTTCCGTGAAGACGAGGCCCGCTCGGGTAAACAGCGACCGCACATCATCCAGTCCGTTCTTCTGAGTGATTATGCAGGCATGACGCCCGTTGTATATCCCAGCCGAGCCGTCCGCGAACCAAAACCCAAGCCAGCGGAAAAACGCAACGGACCGCGTAGCCGCGCCTTGCCACACCGCATCGCGCTTGACCCGCATATTCTGCTTGCCGTAACACTCCTCGGCTTTGCGGAACCGATAGTCCGACCACTTGCCCCGCCGTGCGTTCCGAAGCGACACGTTCAACCGATGATCCGGCGTTACAAGGAAGTCCACGCCTTCATTCTCAAAGCCAATCATCTCGCCTACATGGTCGGCTACGTAATGCGAGAGCGGAACCACGAACTCAAGTTCGCCGTCGTCAGTTAGCTGGGCGACACGTTCTCCCGTGCCAAGGTCTGGGAACTTTCTCCAGCCGGTCTCCGTCAATATCTCGGTATCCGCCGAGAAACAGTTCCGCACCACCGCCCAGCGCGTTTGCCTTACCCCGTCCTTGTTTGGGGCCTGGCGGTTGGCCCTCAGCCAGATCTCCCAACAGCACGCCGTGGACTTGCCGCTGGCGTAGGGACCGCGCAAGCCCCGGATAAAGGCGTCCGATTCGTGGAACGCGGTCGGCGTCGGGCTGGCGTGGTACTCACGTCCCCGGCGGGTCATGGTGTGTCGTGATTATCCAGGGACCAACATTGCAAATGAAGCCTCGCTCACGTGGTTTGAGTGACCTCTGCCACAGGTATTCTCCGGCCAACCCGCCGACACAAAAGACGAGTATCACTAGGCCGAATAGAATTCCGCCCGTTGGTTCTGGCATTTCCCTTATTCCTTCTTCGGTCGCCCAAGGTCGCAGCCCGTAACTTCATCCAGACCCCATATCCAACGCTCTTCCAGAAGAGTGTCCAAGCCAGCCGGCAACTTGATTTCGCACCGCCCCTCGCCCTGCAGGCCCTTGGTCACGGCGGCTTCGAAAAACACACATCCTTCCTTGCACTTCATTTCCTACTCCCGGTCGCGTTGTCCTTGATGTTCCACTACGCCTCGGACAGCGTCGCAAAGTCTGAGGGCACCTATCACTTCGCTAAGTGTCCCCGGGGTGGACCCTGGCGGCCCTATCTCAAGAACCCCGACCACTACCAAGAGTGCCGCCCTTAACCGCTCAATCTCATCGGCCATCTCTCGCGCCTTGTCGCGCCCCACGATAACGGCCGTGGTGTTGGGGTTCCTCGCCTTCTCAATGAAGTCGTCAGCATAGGTCAGCATTTCCTTGGTCGAAACGCCGCAATGGTGGTTTCCAAGTCCGACATTCCCTTGTTCCTTTACGTATGTGTTCTGAATATGCCTGAACCCCAGCCCCTCGAACATGTTCACCGACCGCTCGTTCGCCGGGTTAATGTTGGCCAGGTATCGGTCGCGGGGGTGCGCCTCCATCAGCTTGAGCACGGCACGAGAGCCGTAGTTGTTGCCCTGGTATGCCTTGAAGATGAACACCCCGATCTCGTCCGCCTTGGTGAGATAGACCGCCCCGACGATGGTGGGCGTCCGGGGGCACATGCGGTCCTCGGGTATACAGCGCACCCAGGCTTCGACCAGATACCACGCCGCATAGGGCCATGAGGTCACGAAGGCTTGGTGTTCTTCCCATGTAGGCATCGTCCGGTGGCTTATGCTCTGCTCAGCCGTGCGCTCCTCCAGAAGGCGGTAGGTGATGCTGTACCCGTCGGCGCCCAGTGTGCCGTACAGGTCAACCAGCTGCATGGTGTCCTCGGAAAGCGCCGCCTCGATGTTGGCCGCGCACGTCGGGATGTCAGGGGTCATGTCGTCATTCCTGTTGAATTAACCAAGGGCCGGGCTTGATACCGGCTCCGTCTCTCTATTTCGCCCGCTGCTTGATTGGCGACCAGATGGCAGTTGCGGTCCTCCTTCCTCCATCTGTGCGTTTCCTTCAACGCCGCCTTGGTCAAACTGTAATACCGGAGGGCTGTTGTTCCCGTGCAGCCGGGCAGCCCTCCGTGGGTAGTAATTGAATTGGCGCTGACCGGCGTTCCGCCATCCGGCAATATAGGCCGGTCAGACCGAGACGCTAGGCGACCCGGTGGATGTGCCTTGCAAGTTGCCACCCCTATGACGAGGAAGCACACATCGCTTCGCCAAACTGGTGTCGTTACTCCCGCTGGTGCCGTGTTGAAACTGATCAATGAACCGTGTCCTGCGCGTCCGCCTCCTCCTTCGCGCCGTGCATGTAAGCCACAAATGATACGGGCAGGAACCCCGTCAGCCCCTCTGGCAGCGGAGGCGGCAGCACCTTGCCCAGCAGGGTCATGAACGCAGTGGGGTTCTTAACGGCCTGGTCCTTGAGGTACGCAGCAATGCCCTCTTTCTTCTTGCCCTTCTCTGCTAGGCTATCTCCCGCAGCCTGCGCGGCCATAATGATTGCTTCCCGCAACATCGCAGTCGTTTTGTTGAGAGATCCTTTTGGACGACCACCTGTGTTGATGTGACCATCGAGATTGCTCTTCTTATGTTCTTTACCTACCATGTTCCTTCACCGCCGGTGGGGATTTTCCTTTCTACCTCAACACTTTATCCACAAAAAAGCCGCTCGCAGGTCCCCCGGAGCGTACCGTCCCTATTCTGACCGGAAATCTTACTTTTTGAGGGTGCATTGTGTCAACCTTTTTTCCGGAGATTTTTGATGATCTTGCCCATGGCACCCTTCATGATGCGGTGAACGGTGTATCTTCCCCTCGCTATCTTGCGGCCGATCTCCTTGACAGGCTTTCTCTCTGCCATGCCCCATATTACGGTGGTTTCCAAGCGGGTCAGCCATTTATTCCAGCTCAGCACTTCATCCATGCGGTCAATTTCCGCCGCTGTCGCTTGGTATTTAGTACTCCGCGCCAAGGCATCCTGGGCCGCCAGCCAATTGTAACTCTCGCTGTGCTCACGGATGGGCAGGGGCATGACGCTGCCATATTCTCGGGGGCGATCACTTGGGAGTGTACGGAGAACACGCACTGCCTCTCTATATCGAACCCTGAGTTCTGGAGGGGTCATGCTGGCCTCAAAAAATGACCCCGACCGAAGCCGGGGCCAGTTCAACAGGGAGGCTTCACGTCTGGGAGACGCTACTGCCTTGCATCCTGCCCCGCCTTTGTCTCCCATGTCAACCATCATAACGAAACGGCCCCCCATGTTTCAGGGAGGCCGTCCATTCTTGCCGATCTTGCCGGCGATGTATTTAATTGATGTTGGTCAGGGACGTGCTGCCGGCGCCGAGGCGCCCACCCGCTTCCGTGCCGATGCCCGGAAGCGGGATGCCGCCGATGCCGTTGGTAAGACCGTTGCTGATTTGGATATCCAAGGTGCCTGCGAAGGCGAGAGCCGGGGGTGCCATGGCTAGAAATGCCATGAAGAGCACCGCAAGCCCGAAAGCCAGTAGATTTTTCAACGCGCATCCTCCTTTGCAAAAATTGATGATCATCACCACTAACAAGCGCCTGTCCTGCCGGGGTTGTCAAGATGTTTCCTCCACCAGCGTGTCCATGATGACCCCTATCGCGCTGGCTGGCCTCCCGTCCCGTACACGGCCCAAGGAGACGTTTAGTGCCTCCGGAGGTATCCCGTGCTGCAAGGCTATCGAGATGATGGTTGAGGCATCCGCCAGTAGCCTCTGAAGGGTGCTATTAGATTCTTGGGCATCCGTGAACACCTCCCCAATCCGCCCGTCCGGGTATCTGCCAATATCCACCAACAATTCGACATGAACGCCCTCTGTCTCTCCAGCTTGGTACTGAACGCGAATGATTTCATGGAACCGGCGATTGGGAAGACGCTCCCTCATCTCCCTGCCTCGTATGCCTTGATCATGGCTTCAACTCCCTGATCCTAGCTGCGCCTTGGCGCTTCGCCGTACCGAAGCCTCCTACGAAATCGTTGCCTTCCTTCTTGACTTGTTCATCAATTGTGCATCCCATTTTTTCCAAGCCTGCCGCCGCTTCCTCCTGCATGGATTGGCGACCGGCGGTGTATCCTTCATGGCGGGCTTCGTCTATGAACTTGTTCCAATGTACTTCATCGCAATCAGGACAACAGCAGTTGATGTGATGCCCCTCCACAAGAGGCGTCCCGTCGTCCTTGCGGGAGATGTCTGTCTCGGTCATCTAATCCTCCTTTGTGTCCCAAGGTGTAAGCATGGCGTAGAACACGAGGCAGATTATAACCAACGCCACTAAACTTGTGATGATGTCAGCCATGGGGCTTGTCCTCCAACAGGCTTTTCCCTTTATCTGTTAATACGCAACTCTTAACCCACTCTGCGTAACCATCTCTAACCGCTCGCTGCAATAGAGAGTCCCTAACATCCATGCGGTAGTCGATAGCTCTAACTATCGTTTTCATGTCCACAGATGGTTTGTCGGGTTCACTTGTCATGGGGCTTGTCCTTCGTGTTCGCCCGCCACCGTTCGACTAGTTCCGGGTCTTCATTTTCCATACTGGAAATCATCCGAAGCAGCCACTCGTTCTCCTGCAGCGCCCGTTCGAGGGAACGTAATGCTTTCAATTCAGACGCCGCGCTGGCGGAGTCGTCGGCCCCTAACACGGAGCGGGCGATGTTTTCTGCTCTTTTGCGGCTATCATAAGTAAGCCCGGCAAGATGAAAATGAGCTGCCTCTGTCGCCCGCTCCACGCGCTCGTCAATGGTGGTCATGGCTTCGGCTCCTCCTTCATGATCTCTTTGATTTCCCAGCGGCCAGACTCTACCACACCAAGATAATACTCGGGGTCAGCATGTCCTCTGGGGGCAGCCATTAAGATTGTGCCAAATGTGCTATCTGCCACCTTTAGCGCCCGTTCGAGGCGGCCGATCTTGGCCCCAAGTGCAACAAGTTCCTTTTCTGTAATCCAAGCAGCACCGGACTCAAGAATATCTTTCAAGGACCGCGCCCTGATCCCGTCCAGCCTGTTAGTCATTGGCAGGCTCCTTCATGATCTTGCTGATCTCGATAAGTGCTTCCTTGAGGTCACGTCCTGGGATATAGGTTTCTGCCACCTCCAGCGCTCGTTCGAGGCAGCCAAGCCAGTCAGCGGCGTCACGTTGTAGGTCAAGGATGGCGTTGAGGTGCCCAACCTCTCCTGAAATTTCAAGGTTCCCATTCAAAAGCCGCGCCCTGATCTTGTCCAGCCGCTTTGATGTGTCTGTCATCATCATCTCCATTGTTTGTCCAAGTTCACGTCCCAATGAACAGGATTACAGCGATCAGCCCGGATTACCATCCCAGATAACTCGTAGAAATGCGCCACTCGGATTAGGGCGACGACGCACTCTCGATCCGTGGCGAATATCGACTGCGAGTGAACCGGCACCGGAAACCGGCACGGGTCGCCGCCAATCGACATGCAGAGCGTGAAGGCGTAGAACCACATTACCTTTCCGCCTCCATCGGAGGTTTCTTTTGACATCCGGGGCAAACCCAGCCTTCCTTGGTCTTCTTCCATCCCCGCTCTATGGCGTCAGCCTTTATGTTCGTCAAGGCGCGATGGACACGCGCCAAGGGGTTAGAACTGAGAGCACCCGGATTGTCGCCGTTGTTCGTAGCGCAGAAAG
>LAZR01000272.1_pt1 | contig 49542 bp, 80 predicted proteins | sample 329461 | NCBI WGS metagenome assembly LAZR01 (sample SAMN03002196, study PRJNA259156) | marine sediment metagenome | biome: sea floor; feature: Hydrothermal impacted sediments; material: marine sediment; isolation source: Loki non-amplified sample from Loki's castle hydrothermal vent sediment ...
CGGTCCTGCTGATAGATCCGGCAGGCTTCGTAGTTCTGGTTCGTCCAGGTCACTTCAAAGTACTGCTTCGGCAGATGAGGCAGAGTCGTCTCAATGAGATCAACCAAATCTGAATTTTTAACACCCATTGTGTGTTACCTTTCTGTTTATCCAAAAACTTTTGCTAGTTTCTCATCAACTGATTCGATGAGTTCTTCACGAGTTCTCGGTTTCTGATCCCCACCGCCAACATCGGAAATCTGATTACCAGATCGCTTACTGTCAGAGGGTCGGATCGTCATGCTTTTCTTACGCTTGGTCGCCGTGGCTTTTATGCTGTCGCGTATAGCCTGTTCACGGATCGGCTCTGATGTGGTCAGGTGTGCTTTATCCATAGCTGTAACTGCATCCATGCCCGAGCCCGCGATTATATAATCAGCGTACTCCAACACCTTCCACCTGTTGGCCTGCTGTCCACTGCTGAGATCATCCCAGTTCTGGCCCAGTTTCAAGGTACCATAGAACTCGTTGAACGGCTTCAATCTATCTGAACTGAAGAAATTCTCGATCTCAAGTTCCACGTTGGGGTCGGGTCCCGCAGGTGCTGCTGGAACAATCGGAGCAACAGGTACTACCGGTATAGCTTTCTCAGGCTGCACCAAATCGGCCAGAGCTTCAATAGACTCGTTCTGAGCCCTGAGTATCGCCGCCGTATTGTCGTCAAGGTCGTAATCCTTGATCATCCTGTCTACGTCTACACCCTTGAATCCTGGCTTCTCAACCGGCACCACGGGTACAGCCGGGACTTCAGCAGCTCTATGCTCTGCTTCAAGCTTCGCTTTGCCTATCGCAGCCCACTCGCTCGATGTCTTGTTAACATCGATCAGCAGATTCTGGAACAGAGAATTAGCCGCTTCGGGATCAGTCTCGAAGTATTTCTGGGCATCTTCCTCTTTCCAGCCGCGATGAATAGCCGCTCTCAGAAAAGCATCCGAGAGTTCTACGTCATCCTCCTTGTCGCCATCCTTGTCACCAGTTTTGTTAGCCGGGGTAGGTTCAGCGGATTCTGCCGATTCCTTTGGTTCCGTAGGTTCACCTGGTTCTACTGGTTCACCTGGTTCCTCTGGTTCTTTCGGGGTAGGCTCCGCTGGTTCTGCCGGTTCACTCTTCCTGGTTCCGTCTGTGATGTCGCGGAGATTAGCGAGTCTGGCTTCTACACTACCTACCAGTTCCTCGTTTTCAATCGCCGGAACATCCAGTTCTTTCAACGTTCCTTCGTATTCGCTTGTATTACCTTCCAACATAATTCTTCCTTTCAGTCTGCCTCGTCGCCGAGGGGTAGGTGATTAGAAAATCTTTACTTTTTTACGTTTCTTCTGGGGGACCTTCTCAAAATTACACTTCTTCAGATACGCCTCATGGTCGGAAAAATTATCGAACACCGGCTGGCCTTCTTTGGTCACCTCGATATTCGGGAACATCTTCCGGTGTTCCGGGATCTGCTCCGGTAGTATCGCCAAGCTGTCACTCACTATAGGCTTACTGTAGCTCCTCCTTCCAGCCCCAACCAAGACGTTTTCTGCTTTGAAATCATGGTCCATGATACTATCGCATTCACCACACACCATATCTGATGGGTGGTCACATATCGATCTGATTACTTCTTTTCTTTCACCACATTCTGGACAGAGATAACAATAGCGTGACATTAGTAAGCTCCTTGTATTGCAGCCTGGGCATCAGCGGGGATGCCAGTCTGGAAACTCTGATTTCGTTCTCGTGCCGGCGTCGAAGGCTTCTTCGGACTCCCGGTCGGCTGAGAAGTAGGTCCCGCCGTTGCCTTGCCCGCTGGCTGTGGCCCCATCGCCATACGCATCTGCATCCTCTGGAAGAACGCCGGATCGTGGAACCAGTCCTGCACATCCTCCAGGATACCAAGTTCATCAGCTATATCTGTAGCCGCCTGAATTAAGTTAAACGGGAAACCGATCATCATAGCCTGAGTCGCCGTGGCACACAAGCCGGGCAGTACATTCGTACCAAACTCAGCAATCCGTTTAGCCCGGACAGCAGGATCAAGCCTCGACATCGACCGCTGCTTCAGGTTGAACGTATACTCCAGCCAGTCACCGCGTCTCTGTTCCGGGGTCAGTCGCACCTGGATATGTTCACCACCTGGCTGTCTACGGCTGAAAGGCAGATCGATCAACGGATCGGTATGCAGATACCAGGCCCGCTTACCCTCGGTCTCAGCAGCCGCTGTGTAAACCATACCCCGCAGGTCCTCGACGTTCACACCCTGATTCGCTTGGAGGATACTCTGCCCCGTAGCTGTCGCGGCCCCAACGGACTCACCGGACAACTGATCCGGGTTCCCAGCCATGTAGTTGTACCACTCGCGGAGGGACCTGACTGCCGCCTCATTCGAGGGGTTCTGTCCACCAAAACTCATCATCTTTACGGAGTCGGGATTGCCGAATACCATATCACCATCTTCAGCGGTTCTGATGTCTTCCGCCTCATCTGCTCCACCAGGATCAACAACACCTACGTCCTTCTGACGTAACATCTGATCGACTTCTTTCTTCATCATCTGCCCGGCTACGATGTGCAGATCATACCAGATACCAGCGGGAGCCACCGGATACGGATTGCCGGGCACTGGTTGTGTCAGGGCCAGCTTCGTATAGGGTCCGCCCTTTGGCCCGTAGAACTCGCGTGCGGCCAGGAAATCATCCATTATGATCTGCTCAGGATCAGCAATGGTAATCAATGCCTCAGCACCTGGCACGTATAGCTCAACCATATCCACCATATCCTGGAGTTCATCCATCTCGCGGGTGGATACGTTCTGCTGGGATATCTTCTCGACCTTTCTGCCGGCGTCCGGGTGCCTGGATCGAGGGAGTTTCATCACAAGGTCATGGTCGAACTCATCGTCGTCCAGTAGAATCTGTCGCGGTATGCGGTTTCGATCCCCCTCGAACGCAGACTTTCGCCAGTCCCTACAGGTAGGATCGATCACATGATCGTCAAGATCGATATTATCAGTGTAAACCATACCCTCATCGATCAATGTGTCGCCGAACCGAAGCATCTTGCCACCCGATGCCAGGCCGGTCTTCAGTACCGCATAGCCGAAATGTGCGTCGGTTATCGCATACCGGAGGATCTCCTTGAAGTCAATTTGTTCATCCAGCCAGTCCAGACTCCACCCGAGGAGCTCGGCGTACTGCTTGTACTCAACGATCTCGGTACTGGGTTGGTTCACCGGATTCTTCATCACCAGAGTTGGCACGAACGCAGCGATGGTTCGGAATAGGAGGTTGATCGGCTCGTCGCCTACCAGCCCGAATTTCTTCGTGTAGTAGTGTCCGACGTAGGCTTTGATGAACATGGCCCGAGCCCGGCGATAGTGGCGGGCACGTCTGAAGCCCTGTTTGACGACGTTACCTAATTTACGTGGATCTAGTATATCTGGCATTCTTACCCCTATCTCCTGAAGTCAAATCGTTTCTTGCCGCGTCCGACACCATGCTTCTCTTTCTGTATCTTCCGCCGATACGCCGCCGATCTCATCGTCTGCGGTCCTTCCTGTGCGGTCAGCTTCCCGGCCCTGGCGTCTTTGTCCTCGACGGTCAAAGCATCAGCGATCACCACGTCACCATGTGTCTTCCGGGCCGACTGGTTCTCCTCGACCATGCAGGCCGGTCCTATCCCGCCGGACGGATAATTGATATACATCTTGGCTTCTTCCAGGCCCCAGATCGAGTGGTTGAAATAATTGCCGTGGGCTAACGCCCTATCATAATTAGCCAATAACAAAGCCTTCGAGTTCGTATTGGCGTGCCAGCCAAACTTCTTCGACTTCTTATCACGCACATCACCCGCTCGCACGTTACGGTAATAATACGGGTAGCAATACTTCTTGACCAATATCTCGCCAAAGTCCCAACCACATAAATTCATTTCCCACTTCATGTGCGGAAGTTTACGCCGTCCGCCGACCCACAAGGCAAGAGCAGCCGCTACTCGTACCAGTTCATAAGGAGGAGTATTGGCGTCCCGCCACTCAGCTATTTTCTCTTTCGTCTGCTTGCATTTAATAGAAACAACAGAATTGGAAGCTCCCTGGCCTTTCGATATATCAATCCCAAAAATGTAGTCTTTGGTTTGATCTGGACGACCTGATACGAGATTGGTCCATATTCGGAGAGGTCCATCCTTCCGTCGTCTTGCCATACACTTGGTAACATCTTTACGTCTGAGTATGTTCTTGATCTTGTCATCAGAGATACCCTTCTTCCAGTTAATATCCCACCGTGATTTCGGCTCTCGCCCGAACAGTGCGATGTGCTTATCAATGTTCTCGATGGTGAAAAACATACTGCCAGCTTCAACATCGATGGCGTCGATCTCGCGGGCCATCTCCTTCGGCGACCTGACCAGACACTCGGCATCATACCAAGGAGAGCGGATCTTCCAGGCTTTAGTCACCGGATCTTGTTTCAGATATCGTCCCTTGCCCTTATCCGGATGATCCCACCACATCAGCGGGAACACCTTAATCATCCCGGACTTCTTCCACTTCGAGTACTCAGTACCAGGGCCAGCTCCGGTCGAGTTCACGATTCGCACCAAACTGGCGTCTCGCGTAGCTGACCGCATCAAAGCACCCTTTTCTACCTTAGCGAACTCATCAAGCAGAGAGACAATACGTCTGTCACCAGATGCCGCATGTTGTGTGGTAGACTCACCATCGATACAAGCACCATTAAGTGCGTTTTTCATGTGCATCTTAGTCCGGTACTTCTGATTATACCCACAATCAGGCGGCGTCATCCAGGCTGGCAACCAGATATTAATGTAATCATGCCGCTGGAATAGGGCCTTCATATTACCCGGTTTATCAACGTAATCTTCAGTCCTGGACAATTCCAGCATCTGGGCATTTTCCCGGTATAGCCAGAGCCAATGAATGAAATTAATACAGACCCAACTAGCTCCCATATCACGGCTCTTGTCAAATAATATGTCTATGGCCTTCAGGAACTCTTCATTGCTACACTCACCAAGACATCTAATTAGTTCCGTGAACGCCCTATCCTGGACCTCCCATGTAATGAACGGAACGTCAGCATCCGTGGAGATTATCCGCTGCCCGTCTTTCACATCCATCTGATGAAAGGTCCAGGAAAAGGCGTTCACCCACAAAAGCAGTGACTCCTTACACGCTGCCATGATATCAGCCTGAAAACCTTCATCCTTCTCCGCCGCACGGAGGATCTTCTCTCGATAGGCGAGGTTAGCCATCTCTCCCTTGGGAACCTTCCACCCAGTCTTCGGACAGGTCCACACCTCCACTTCTTTAGGAAATGGAGTAGGTAATTCTGGTTTTAGCTGGTCTAAATTGTTAATCATCGTGTTTCAACAAATATTTTGTAGCCCTGTTAAGGAATGCTGAATCATCCAACCCTACTAAAAGTGTGTTACACCTACTGCACAGCAAACCCCTGACTTTCCCTGTCGTATGATTGTGGTCTACATTGGCCTTCAGATACTTCAGTGATTTATCACAAATAGCACATAAACCACCCTGCTCACCAAACATGTTATTATACTGATCGACAGTAAGACTGTACTTATCCCTCAATTGCCGCTTTAATATCTTTCCGGTCTCATACTGCTTTCTGTACTCTTCTTTCCTTGATGCCCTACCTGCTGGAGTTTTACGCCACCTATTAATGCGTATACGCTGACACTCCTTGCACTCAGATCCAAGGCCGTCGTATTTACGCTTGTTCGGCCAAAAATAAGTAACTGCCAATACATGCTTACAGGTTGGACATCGCTTAGTTATCATTCAGCAAGTCGATTCGCTCTCCTCATACTCTGCTCTGCGATCTTATCCGCGACCTTGGCTTTCTTGTCACCGTCCTTGACCACCGGGGCAACCTTACCCTCAAGGCGTTCCCAGATCATACTGATGAACGCTTTATCCGAGCCATGGTTAATCTCTACCATTGTGCCGTCATCCTTAACGTGCTTCTCAGTGTAACCAGTGGCTTTATCCCAGCACAACCGGGCCAGGAACTGCACCTTCGAGACCAGTTCGCCCTTACTATCGGGCATGTCGTGGGCCTCGCCACCGATGTCACGCAGGCAATCAGTCAGAAGCCTTCCGGCCTTGATCTTGACTCCTTGCGGGGTCAAATTTCTTTCGGGTGGTTTACTTTTCATAATACCTCCTATCCCTTAATTTCTCCTACGTGCCATACGTCCACCATCCCTTGACTGTTATCGCTATAATATCAAAAGGTGTATTTTTAGTTTTGTATTCCACAACCCTGTTTGAATCGCAGGCCACAACAGCGTCCAAAACTGCTGGTATGTTTGCGACAATAGTGGTTATTCTTCCTACATTGATGGCGTTAGTATTTCCATTTTTCCTCAATTCCAACTCAGCATCCACTATCCCATCTTGTACGATAAGCCTAAGCAGAACAGCTACGGCCCCAGCAGGGACTATAGAACTAAGGTCTAAATCGTAAAAAGTTCCATCCTGAGTAAGGTCGGTCTCTCTGTAATCGTGGACTGATGGATCACCCCGATCAACAAAATGATTACCCAGACGTATATCTGTATCTGCGTCATCAGTAAAGTAGGCTTCATTGGGGGTAGCGGTGTTAATCCAAAACTGCCCCTTGCCCGCAATAACGGCTTCAGCTTCAGCTTGCTCGGTCAAAAAGAGGACACCACCGTTCGTTAAGTCTTGGCCGTTCCAATCAAACGCCGCTGATGCTTGGCCAGAGAGATCACTGAGGGTTTCTGCGAAACTACGTCCTTCTAATCCCGCTGCCGTGAACTTGGCAAAATCATTGTCGGCAGCGTCGGCATCATCCACCTCAAGAAGATTGTTATCTGCGATGCCTATCGTCTGCTCTGCCAATACATCAGTACCAATTACATGGCCTATAATACTACCATTAACTGTTAAATCCCCTGCTATGACTGTGTTTCCAAGGCTATTAACAGAAAAAATATTATCATTTTGAACCGTATCCGCTGCATTCCAAATACCAAAGTAACCTGATGCACCAAGAACAACATCCACGTCAGAAGCAGTCCCTTTTAATCTTATTGCGTTAACAGTATCAGGGTTCTGCTCAGATACTAAGTCTCCAAATCCCAGAGATAAATCCCCACTAAGGGTCATTCCTACAAAAGTCGGCGATGCCACAATAAGAACGGATTGATCTATGAAGGAGTGATCGCTTCCGTCGTTACTGACGTGTGTAAATGCAGCATCCCACTCGGTATTCGTCACGGCTGTATTGATGTCACCCGTGTCGATGTTGACGTTGGTAAGAATCTGGCTCCCCATATTCCAAGCACCAGCCAATGCTCTACTGCCGTCAACAAGAAGATAATTCGATTCAGTGTATTCTGACGCCGCCCCTGCACCATCGAAGCCTGCAAGGGTGGAAACGGTCCCTGTATGGCCCGCAGAAGTCCAAGCTAAGGCTGCTAAATTATTATGTGCTGTCACCCCGCTACCTGTAAAGGGAGTTCCAAATGCAGTTTCAACCTTCTCAGCAATATTTTCTGATTTTTTGAAGATGAATTTAGACGCAATAACACTGGCAGAACTTAATCTGTTTGGGATTGACGACGCGGGTTGTTCCTCATCTTCCGCTTGCCCCTCTGTAACATATTGAGCCCTGCCGTATAATAGTACTATATGCCCATCTGGTTCAATGTACCACCACAAAACCGCCCATCTATTGTTTGTCATTACAGTCAGCGTGCCTGCATTGTCATACTGAGTGTTTGGCCAAGCAGAAACACCAGTGGCCTCTACTCCTCCAGCCGAGTATGTGTCGAAGGTGTCTGCACCTGAAGTATCAAACGCTGGAATTGGATAACTTGTTCTGCCCCACTCTAATTGACCCGCAGTTATAGTCACGTATCTATTTGCATCACCGGACTGCCCAAAGATCAAACCGCCCTTTCGCCTGTTCCTTACCACGTCGTCAACGTGACGGATATACCGCCCCATTTGACCTATAGATTCCTCAAGTCTAACTCCCAAGTTGAATGTGTGCGAGATTACACCGCCCTCGTCGGTGACGACTCCAAGCATAATATTATCAGCAGCTTCTATAAATTCATCGGTGCTGAGATTGATCGTCCCAGAATCGTTTACGAATACGTATTGGGTGGTATTGTCAGCAATTGCTAAACCAGTAGTTCCAGCAAACTTGAATGAAACCAGGGGTGCATTATCGTCGTTGGTTGTGCGGATAAAGCCCTCACCTGCGGACACATCCAATGTCCCAGAACCGCCATCGCTCAACACCCCGCCCGTGAAGTAGCCCGACGATCCTGTATTATCGAAATACTCTTGAACTTGGTCTACCGTGGGGGAGCCTATGCCGAGGGCTATGGGTACGTCCGCTGCATTAACTTGACCAGCCCCAGAACCCCAATCAATGTGTGTGTCGTTTATACCATTCGCATTGATGTCAAGCGTGACAGTACCGTCGCCATCGTCGGCGACAGAAACGGGGGTGGTCCCAGCTATCCAGGAAGTGAGATCAGAAACAGAGGACAAAACTTTTGATCCATCAGAAGCCATCAGCCGAGATGCTGTAAGATCAGTAATCGTTTCTCCGGCCACAGTGAAATTAGATGCTCCGGTGTGTATATCTTGGGGAGTGGATAATGTAATCGACCCAGCACCGTTGGTCACGGTAACTTGATTGGCTGTACCGGTCAGAGCCGCCAGTACTGGAGTCGCTCCCGTAGAGCCTATTGGAAGCTGGCCGTTCGAGGCCGCACCTAACGATGTGAGGACCCCGCCCGAAGCGGCGTAGATCAATGAATCAGTTGTGAGTCCTGTAAGGGCGATATCCCCGAACGTAGGAATAGACGTTGGTCCCAGATCCCGCTTAATCCTGGCAAAATTATGACGAACTTTGTCCCAGGCACCATCTTCTACATTAGATAGCTGTCCATTGCTCACTACTTGTACTCCTTACTCCGCCAACTTCCTTACATACGCATTCTTGGTACTCTCGGTGCCCTCGAAGTACAGCGTAGTCTTGTCGATGGGCATCCTGAACTGCTGGGTATGACCAGCAGGAAATACCCACTCGATATTCGCAGCGGTTGATGTCACCCCAGTAGCCGATGCCAGAATAGCAGTCCCGGCAGTCCCTACTAACGTGATAGCATACATCTGCCCACCCACCAGAGTCTGGGTCTTGTCATCACCCGCCGTACCGGTGGCAAGCGTTATTCCGCTCGCGGCCACCGGATTTACACTGTCGAGTGGTGCTACCCGATTGCCTGAGTTGTCACTAAGATATACTTCCTGTCCCATATTACATCCTTCCCAAATGTCTGACTAGCCCAAGAGAGGGCGGCTTGTTATACCCTCAACTGTAGACTTAACACTGTCCACAGCACCACCGATAGAGTCGATGTTATGTAATACAACATCAAACTGTTTGACCATCTTACCAGACGCGGTTGCACTGTCAATCAGCACTTTCCACACTCCAACAACATCGGGGGTGAACACGCCGTAATACCGCCCGGTTGACCCTACCTCGGTCATAATGACATCCGGGAATATAGGTATGTCCTTGGCCCCGGTTTCGTCGTATATCTCCATAACGACATCGGTCAAACCCGTTGTAGACCCCTTTGCCTGATACGTCACCTCAATCACTTCGCCTACTTTGTACGTGCCTTGTCCCATCTCATCCTCCTACTCTTGCTTCTCTAGTTTATCTATCGACAGAATCTTTAAGACATACTGCCGGTCGTTGTGAACAGCGTTCGTCTCGTTGTTCGTGATCTGGGTTAACTGCACATGGCCCTCGAACTCAAACTCGGCGTCTATGTCAACACCGGTAAACATAGGTTCAGTGACGTGCTCTTGGTTATCCTTTCGCATTATGACTTGTTCGACATACCATTCAACCATTATTCCACCGCCACTCTGTAATATACTCGCATCCCTTCCGCGTGCAATCTATATAACTCACGAAGTTGCAACGCGACCCAGAAAAGCCTTGCTGCGATACGCGGATAGTTTACCATCAGCCATTCCGCTTTAGGAAAATACATCGAATCACAGGCCCACGGATAGGCATCAAACCATACGTTGGGATCGTGCTGTACACACCACCATATATGTTGCTCACTCTTCATCTTACCGCCTCATCGATTTTCTTCTTCCATTCAACCGCCATCAACTGACGGGTCCTGAACTCCTGCTTCTTCTTTATCACCACACCCAGGTCTTTCTTGAAACTCTTGGGGTTAGTCAGGACCATCACCTGCTTGATAAACTCCTCACGGGGCATGTCCTGCTGGCCCGGCTCCATCGAATCATAAAGAATCGTGGCATCAATTCCCATTTTTGTACCTTTCCAGGTATAGTGCCATTACGCGTACCTCCGTACTGTCTCCAACAGATCTTGCAAGTCCGCCATACGCGGTGGCGGGTCAATACACACATGCAACCCGGTACACTCCTCTATCTCTGCTATGGCTTCTTGATCTGTCATCACGCCACCCCCACAACACAATTCGTCGGCCAGACCACCTGGATGGTCGGTTTGAACTTCACGAGTAGAGGATAACCTACAAAAGATTTACCCATGCTCTCGATTATATCAAAGGGCTTATCAACATCTATCCCGCCCTTAGTTATCGCCCACACAAAATCAGCAGTTGTGTGCCGCTTGTCGATCTCAATCGTTATTATATCATTGTTCATCTCAGTCCCCTTCAGCTTAGTAGCATGTGATACTTAATCGGCTTGCCCCCGAATTCCATCGACGCTGCCGACTGTGACCCCTCGCCGCCCTGGTTAAGCAGCGTCACGTAATCGGTCTCGCTGACCCAGTATTCACCACCCTCGACCAGCACGGCCTGGACACCGAGGATCTCCTGCTTGATGCCGGTCTTGATCTTCAACATATCCAGAGAATGTTGGGCAAGATCGATCAGATGACCCAGATGCTCCTTGACCCGGGCATCAATTACACCCGTTGAGGCCCCATGTTCCTCTACGAAAAACCCATACTGAATACGCCCAATGATCTCGATAACATCTGGTACCTCGACTGGCATCGATTTATGCTGTGTATTCAGTCGCAGATCCAGGTACTGCTCGTTCAGATATTCCTGAATCTCGTTAATGTCCATCAGTCTTTCTCCTGAGCAAGGGCTCGATCAATATGTTCCCTGATAAGAATCGCGTTTCTTTTCTTTCTCTTGGTCTCGACTTCTGAATCTTCCAGAAGAACCATCTGTCCCCATACAAATATCGAATCATTCCCATGATATGCCATCTGGTACGCTATACTCATCAGTCAGTCCCCTATCCCAAGTATCTGCTTCGCCATTCTCTTCGCGTCCTCAAGCGGAATCGCCAACAGGGGCTTCGGCCTGACGTGTCTCTCGACCGGATGGGCCTGAAAAACGGCGGGGAGAGCAACTACGTCCGTCCGCTGTGAACTTCCGGGCATAAATCCAATGGTCTTCACCTCATCCAGACCATGTACTATACTGGCCCGAAACTCGACGTTCGCTCCGTGTTTTTCCACTGCTAATTCAACTTTCATCAGACACCTCCTGGGAGCTTATAGTAATTACGTCGGCACTAGCACACAGGTCGTACCCCATTTTAGGGTAACTCTTGATGATATAATCCGCGTCATCTACAAGAATTTTTGTCCCGGTATCACGCATCGCACAAAATGCCTGTATGTGTTCGGATGTTATACCGAGGAACCTATCACCCGTCAAATGCAACCCCAGGCCTCTAGCAAGTTCAAACACCCTCTTTGCGATCTCTTCTGTTCTTACCACGCAGACGGAGTCCGACTCTAACTCCATATAGTGTAGTAACATCTGTGTTTTGCCACTATTCCTTGGCCTTTCTATTACTTTCATTTCTTCTCTCCTCTGGGTGAATAGTTATGTCTGCCCTTCGCCAAGTTCTGAACCTGACGATACGCTATCAGGCGTTCGATCCTGGCCACTGCACGATTGTGTGACCGCCACAGTCTCGGGTTCAGGGCAATCTTCTCCTTCTCCATCGCCAGGCCCTTCAGATATGCTTGGGCCAACGCTACGCTGTCCCGCTCCAGTACAGCCACCAGTTCACCTTTATGTGCGTGGTACTCAGCACAGTCGTCATCGACATGTAGGGGACCGAAATAGCACTTACAACGGCGTAGATAGCATTTCTGGTGTTCTCGTTCGTGGAGGTACACACATTCAGCAATAAGCGGGGGTAATCCACTGGAAACGTAGATAGTATCGGTAGCTTCTTCGTAAAAGCCAGCCAGTGGTGCCGAGTTGTTTCTAAAAAGCAGCTTAATTGTGGTGCCTTTCAAGATAAATTGCGGCTTCAAGCAGGGTTACTGTATTATCCTGAGCACAGCCGAGCATCAGGTTACACCTATGACATAATAATTCGCGTACCGTGTCAGTTTCATGGTCGTGGTCAATAGCGAGTCTCCTGGTAACGCCATTTTTTATCTTGGCTGTTTCCGGTTTATGACAGATAGCACAGACGCCATTCTGAACTTCTAGCATCTGATCGTACTCTTCTACAGTGATGTTATATGACCGTTCTAGCGAATATCCCCTATATGAGCCCTTATTGGCTTCTCGATATTTTTTGTTGACGACATTTACACACTTCTTACAGGCACGCGATTTACCTGTCGGGGTATATTTATCATTACCGAATTTGTCCGAGGACAGTTCTTTCTTGCATTTATAACACCGTCTTTTATTTTTAGCCGCCATTCTATACTATCGGTTTTGACCCCAGGATGCAATCCATCCCTGTAGAATATTTTATATTTTTCGGCGGGTACTTGGATAGGGGTCCCTGTTAACTAGCTGGCTAATAGTGATTCTAAGACGTCTAGGGGATCCAAGAGAGGGTTCCCACAGGACCCATCCGCTCGTCCCAAAGGGTGCCACCGGGGGGTCCGATAAGGTATGCACACACGCCTGCCTCTTAGTTAGTATGTTATCAAGCACATTTATCTGAGAATATACTTGCATGTCTCTCGATCATAGTATATACTATACATAGCAGCAATGGTGCTGCATACAAGGAGCATAACATGCAAAATAGACAGACAGAATATCAGCCAAACATGTATCTGTGTACGCATTGTGCCACAGTACTATCAGAAGAAACCGTGGGCGTCCACCCACCCGACGCAGAAGGCAACAAAAAACTGTATTGCACCCAGTGCAACAGTAATCAGCTTGCCCTTGTGCAATAGTGGAGGATTAAATTATGTGGAAAAAAATCAGTGCCCAATTATTTCACCGAGAAATCTGGATAGTAGCTTTTTGGGTCTATTTCGCACTTTGTTAATGTCGCAAACGGGCGATAAGTTGGGCGGTTTGGTCCAGAATCAGCCTACATAACGCCAAAACGGGTAAAAACGTATATCTACTACAGGCTATAGTACTTCATAGTAGATATGCCTCACCAGAAAATTTTTGTCAAACTTTGATCCTATACTCAAGATATACGTATATGTACTTATACATACTATATAATAATTATTCTTTACATAGAGTATAAACCTGAATAGGGTAATGACAGAGAATACCATAATGGGAATGTATGTTTTAACACAATTAGGCTGGATAGAAACAAATGCCCAACGAATACCAGGATACCTAGGGTATGGAATAACAAAAGCCGGTAGAGTATACAGCGAATTTGGGATACATGGTAAATATGGTCGCAGACTGCATTATTGTCGCGGGGTGGTCAAGTTGCACAAAAACGGCAGGCTGGAACAACATTCGACCTCGGAACTGGTAATTAGGACATTTGGAGTCTGATAACATGAAAGATCATATTCTGACACAATCGGGCTGGATAAAAGCGGTGGGCACAAAACCCATACCAGGGTATCCTGGTTATTGGATCACCAAAGACAGTAGGGTATACAACAAATACGGACGGCTGCTAGGACATCATCACCGCGGACACGTTACGCTCTGTATAGCTGGTATGCCAGAAGTCCGACTCATCGCCCGTCTAATACTTGAAACATTCATAGGTCCATGTCCTGCCGGTCATTGCCTGGGATTCAAACATAGTGAAGGCCAGTATAGTTTTGAAGATATAGAATGGGCAAGGCGATATGGAAAATAATTCTCAGATTTAATTTGCATATCATCTGATTATGTCGTATGCTTTATATGACAGCATACAGGATACTAACGATAAAACGTGCAAGGCCGGACACTGTGAGTATGCCGATTGGTACTATTCCAGAGAGCAAAAGCACTGTCCGGCTTTACGGGTTTTACTATTGGAGGATTGACAATGATAGAGTTTCATGTTATAGTACAGGTCAAACGGATAGACGGCGATACTGGTTGGAAAGAAACAGCCATACCAAAACATTGTCCGGCGGTATTCGAGACATTGGAAGAAGCCGAAATATATTGTGATAATCTTATGGTGGGGGGTTGACGATGTTTGACCACATGGACACAATAGCCGAACAACGTGGTATCGCCGAGAATCAATACCGACAGAGTTTTAGTCATACTATTGATTTCGGCAAACGCAAGAAATCCAAGTTTATGCTGCTGGCTGGTAATGTAAAACCAGAACATGCGATATGCAAAAATGCTCCAGCACCGAAACGCAGACGGAGTACTCGACAGAAATGTTTCATACCCGGTTGTCAAAATATGAGTCTACGCGGTATGGAAGTCGCCGCACGTATGGATTTATTAAGGAAAAAATAATGGAATATAGATATAAGAAAATGATAAAATATTGGCAACTGAAATGCTGGATATGTGGGCACAGATACGAAGTTAAAGATCATTCCGGTGATAAGGCCATAGAACGTTGTCCTAAATGTGGTCGTGGAACAATTGGGGTAAACTGAGGCATAATTTGCATATCCGAAATTGTAGAGTATATTTTAATGGGTGGCATTATGAAAAGAATCAGAAAGATACGCAGGGAGAAAAATCACTATGAGATATGTGAGACCGACAGATTCAGATTGTATATAGTGATTGGAAATTATCTGATAATCTTATGGGGACTGAAAAAATGAACGTCAAGAATATAATCGGCATAAAAACGAATGATTATATCGCTATGCTGCATGACGGCAAACTAGAACCGAAACAGAGTAAACAGGAGAACAAAATTATGAGCACAGAAAAAACAGTAATAAGAACTATTGATGGTAAGAAAGTAAACCTCACACCAACCGAGAATTTCATCGACCGGGCAGCGTATCGGCTACTAATGCTCAAAACCCAATTCGACCAATTGGGTAAACAAGTCGGCCCACAATACGAAAAGACCGATGAGATGATAGCCACCATCGAGACTGTGATTCTTGAAATGGCTGAAAATGTGATAGCCGCACTGAAACAGCCGACAACTACTAAAGCAAAAGCAGCAGTAAACCCATTCAAGAAACTTCTTAAAAACTGCTAATGTGTATTGTCGGATTGTGCTGGTGGTGATATGGTAATCTGATGGGGACAAGCTGGTGCCGATAGTTGGGTTCGATTCCTGTAAAATACGAACTATCGTCCATTGCAGACCGACTGCCCACCAACACAGTCCGACGATGTGTGTTAACATAAATCAGAAACGAGTATTGAGGGTAAAAGTTATGAATGCTATAGAGAAAAAGTATGCAGTAAGTAGGATAGAAGATTTAGCGTCAACAGTCAGAAACAGTATCAATAACCGGAGTAGGGTAGAGCCATTGAACAAAAAACAGATGATAAAACTATTACAGACAGGCAAAGTCAATGCCAAGAAAAATTCAGACATATCATACTACGGGACATGTATATATAGTCTGTTTGACTGGACGCCATTCTTGTTTATACCGGAATTGTCTGACAAACAGGCCAACATTAAAAAAGCCAAGCTCGCTGCCGACGTACAGGAAACTAAAGATGCTATAATGCTTGGCGACAATAATATAGCACTTGAGTTCATAAACAAATTTGCTGGACGCTGTAAAAAACTTTAATCCTCCGTACCACTGCATCGTGTAAGCTGCTATCAAGATAGATAATTGATGCTAGTACAAACGGCGTTTTGTGAACACGAGCACGATGCAGATTTATTGAGAATTAACAGAAATAAATACTGGAGATTAGAACTATGAATAATATAGACAAAGACAAAACAGTTATTACACGATGTCCGATAGAAGGTTGCAACGAGATCATGGGTAGAAACAATGACGGTGACTTAGTATGTACAACGTGTGAACACGTTGTTGAAATAGGAACCCATACCCATGAGCCAGTAGTGACGCTGCAAGATTCGCTTGAGATGATGACATCGGATGAAATCGAGAACGCTATCCGTGATGCGGCAAACGGAATTATGGCGGCAGGATATGATCCTGAATTGGTTAGGGTATACACCGATCAGATCGTGATATGTGTCACAGAACAGAAATACAGGGAGATGATATGAGCACACTACTAATCCAATTTAACAGTGATCTGCTAACACAAGACGAAGATCCAACAGCGAAGAAATACTATGACATGTTGTACGATGGTCGTCGTCCTGGCTACCAGAGATTCGGGCCGACGTGGGAGATTCCACAATGGATAGCCGAGATGTCCTACGTAGAATCAGACGCAGATGTGTACTTTGCCAATCATGTACATGATGCACTCCGACAGGCCGAGGGATATACCCGCGTGGCGTTCTCAGCACTCGACTGTAACTGGAAACTGATACAGAGATTCGCACGGTCGTTTCAGGGTTTGGTTTATGTCGGTGGTTATGTAAACCCAGGCGTATGTAGCTCGCTGAACGGTAATATTTTGTGGTGCTGTAGCATCAGGGACTACTGTGAACAACGGGAACTTGAGTATAAATCCGGCGTAGACTATCGGTACTTCGCCGGGGCCAAGACGATAGCACGACTAACACTGTCTACAGGATGTAGGCATATGTGTAAATTCTGTATTGTGCCGAGACATATACGGGAACGTGACTGGCAAGATATATATCAGCAAGCCGATGAGATATGTAGATTAAATAGCCCACTGGTCTATATCAACGATAAGACATTCGGGCAGGCTGGGAACTGGTGGCGATTACCGTGCCTGTTCAAGTATATTGTTCAATATGCGGAAACCACATTCAATGGTTTTATAATCCAGACGACAGCGAGCCAGTTCCTGAAGCTGAATGATGATTTCTTACTGAAATCTGGTATCAGATATGTAGAACTCGGCGTCGAATCATATAACGATGAGATACTGAGCGATATGCGGAAACCCGCGAATATAGCATCTATTGACGTGGCTATAGAGAAATTGAGGCGTCTGAGGATTAAGCTGATCCCGAATATCATAGTCGGTCTACCGGGTGAGAGCTACGCCACATACGCCAATACGATACGCTGGTGTTACAACAACCGGGACGTGATCTCACATATCAACGTCTACAATCTGGCACTGTACGATGACGCCGAGTTGTCAAGAGAGATTGAGCACATCGATGCTGACCTGGATGAGAATAGCACGGGCAAGAGTTACTATAAAGATCAGACCGTACACGAGTGGGCAGCATCAGCGTTCTACTCGTTCGGTATGGCTGCATTACGGAGATAGAATATGATACCTAAATTAGTACAAAAAGTCTGGAAGGTTATTCAGGACATAAGCATAGAACATCACAAAGAGATGTACTCTATGCTTGGGGTGAAACTTTCACCGAAAGATTATGACCCTGAGTCCTGGTATGGTGGCATGTCTCATCCACACACGGGAAAATGCTTGCCAAAGAAATATCAGCTTAAAGCTACAATAGCCCGGTTACTTATGGGAATAGCGACCGAACGACCTGTGGGTAAAGAAAAATCTGACACTTACCTTTGGATAGTCTGGCCGGAAGGGGACGGCGTGCCAATATACCAACACAGTGTGCATGGTGTTAATTGGCTTTCCAACAAACCTGTTGATTATCACGATGGGACTTTTGGTATGGTGCCTAAGTGCCGATTGAAACCATCTAAAGGCAAGTTATTATCGTCTGGTCAATACGGTTTGGGCGTCCCTTATACGATAGCCTGTAGCCTATGGACTAAAAATGTAGTAGACACATTACCTGAATTGGAGAACTAAAATATGCTGATTAGAATAATCACAGAACGTAAAAATGTACGCTGGATCTGTGAACTGGTAGGTGAGTTCTTCCCGAACTTCACAGTCTACCGGGCTGTCGGGTATTGGCGGGGCAAATATGAGAAATCACTCGTGATCGAAATCGACACGATGAATGAGACGCCATTGTTGCTCGACGCTAATATCAGGATGGTCTGTCGTAAGATCTGCGGTTACAATAAACAACAGTCAGTGCTCGTGCAGAAAATTGAATCGAAGAGTGAACTATTAAAGGGGAATTGCTGATGGATAAGAACTGGTCTGCACAAAATACTAAAGGTATCCTGGCGAGCGTAAAACGTGTTCTCGCTTCTGGAGATTGCACAAAACTCACCAAGGATGCGTATATACACATTACCCTGCACATGGGGTTCATCGCCCATTATAGCAGAGCTGGTTTTTGCGATGTCTATAAGGACACCGAGAAATTACGACACAGACTACTCACTTCAGAGATGTCTGATAGCCCAATGACGAATGATTATGACGCTGATAGATATATGCGAAATCCTTGGTTCCAGCGAGAATATGGAACTGAGTATTGTCAATCGGTGGTAGATTGTAATCAGGGAATAGTTCAATTAGCCAGAAACTAGGTGATCCATGATCGAAATCCCGCTATCAAATCGTGATTTCCCGGCACTCGTGTCAGACTGTGATGCCGATCTAGTATCGCGATATACGTGGTACGCCAAGAAATCCCGGCATGGCTGGTATGTCTGTACGACGATACGTATCGGTAAACGCCGTGATAATAAACGGCTGACTGTCAGATTACATCGGTTAATTATGCAGTGCCCTGATGACATGACTGTCGATCACTTAAATTATAATCACTGGGACAACACCCGCGAGAACCTGGAGGTGGTAACGGGTCTTGAGAATAATCGGCGACAGCATCTGTATAACCAAGAAGATATGATGAAACGTATTCACGGAGAACCAGAATGAAAGCGATAATACATTACCTGCTATTGGAGTGTAAGAAATACCGTAACGAGATTTATCCGTTACGTAATAAGGTTGACAACGACGAGGGCACTTGCTCGTATGATGAGGCTTATACTGAATGGCTTGAATCGGTACATGCCACAATAGAACAACATTTTGAGGACGCAGGATTGCTGGAGGAAATAGAATGAGAATCTCAGAGACATATGTAAAGATTAAGGTCAGAATCAAGGAGTTCTTCGGCGACGAGATCAGCACGGGACTGACTATCACCAAGCCGGAGAAACGCAGGCCGAAACATCGGGCCGGTGAGCACTGCATCACGATTAAAGAGAACAAGGGTAGCGTGCTCATCAAGTGCTGGAAGTGTGGCAAGGAACTGTGGGTTCGTAAAAGCTCACCGTGTCACGATAAGGGGCTCTGTGGAAATTGTGTTTATTGAGGAGGTGGAGTGATGTGGAATCCATTCAAAAAGAAAAAGTCCCATGTATGGCAACCTGTCTTTAATGGGAGGACATCGGACGAACAAAGGGTGGCTGAGAGTCTAATTAATGAGCAGAAGTGCCCAGACTGTGAGAGCAAGAAATTCTATGAGGGACCGAGTGGGGGTGCGTCTACTAACTTTCAATGTGCTGATTGCAAGAGTGAATTTAATATATCACCATTTACAGCGGAAAGGATATAACATGAGCAGAAACTGGTACCAACAAGCAAAGGTCGAGATCAAGTTCCAGTTCGGTGATGACTGGGAACTGTTTGTTGATCTACTCGCGGCAACATCACCACGCAAGCATGTCAGAGCTAATTGGAACCTGGCTCGGCGAGTCTATGACAAATATAAGACTGATAGCTTTGCGTTCTGTGCTGAACTGCCTGGCGTGTTACCGACACATCGGCCCAACATCTTCAGAGCATTAAATGGTGAACCACTATCAGGTCGTAAGGTCAGAGCGTTCGCTGCGAATCTGAAGGGGGATCTCAGCCAGGTCTGCGTTGATGTATGGATGCTGCGGTATTTCAACTTCGATGATAGGCCGACAGAGCGAACATACCAAGCCGTGGTAGCCGCCGTAAAAGAAGCTGCAAGAATAGTAGGCTGGGAACCCGCCGAGATGCAGGCGTCTTTGTGGTGCCAGTCGTTACGTAACGCGGGCCGCGAGCCGAAGAGTTTTCTTGGTGCGGCATACGCAGATAGACAGATGTTAATGTTTTAGGAGGTAAAAAGATGCAAAAAAGAGGTCAACTAACGGATAGAATCAGGATGAAGTCAAAAGAACTACTTGGATATGAGATTGGGGTGACGGAGTTACGGTTAATGCCTTATATCCAATATACGATGACTAATAAACAAAGGATTGACCCGAGACATTGCTCCCAAGACGATAGGGATATCCTGCAAAAATGGAGGGAAGCGGGACATATTGAAGGCGGGGCCGGTGGACTTCGAATCACGGAGAATTTTTGGAATATTATCTGTGAGATAATCCGCTTGGGGTATGTTGATTTAGATGAGTGAGGGGAAAATAGATGCCAAATAGATATCAAGTACTAAATGAAGAGACGTACGAGGTCCTTCAGCTTGACTGTACGGACAAGCGTGACGTACTCGTGGAGCTACTGCGGCGGCTCGGGCTCAAGCTAGTCAAGACCGCTGACAACGCGGCCGGTGAGTGCTCTGTGTGTATGGGAACGTTTCGAGAAGATCTGCCGCACTACGCTAAGGGCATGTGTAAGTACTGCTACCAGGTGGGCAGGCACCGTAAACGTGCCGATCTGGAAACTATGGTTGATAAGTGCCGGACCTGCGAGTATGGGCTTCGGCGAGACTGTCAATTGACACGAATCGGAATTTGCGTAAGGGAAGAACCGGCATGAAACCAATATTGCAATATCCTAATTATCTCGTATCTTCAACGGGTTTGGAGTTTCTTCTGCGACCATACGTGATATTGTAAAGCGTAGGATGTGGAAGTATATTTAACCAAGAAGAGTGTATGTATTAAGGAGCAGAAAGATGAAACAGTTTGAAGTAAAAGAATGTCACGATATTATACACAATTGGTATATCGACAGAGGGACAGAAGACTATATGCACAGAGATGGTGAGATCGTCCACGGTGCAGTAGAGTATTGGCCCACCCGAGAACAGGCCCAGGCCGTGCTGGATAAGTTCCAACCTCCGCATGTGTGGGAGCATGGGGATGTGTTCAGATGGATTGAACCTATCGGGGATGGGTCTGTGATGGTATACCTGATAATAGACGCAGGACCGGTCGTATATACTTTGGTGTCAGAGCCGGAAGATCATGTCGATTATCACCCTGCCGTAGCATGTCCTGAGCCAGTCAAATTGTTGGAGAACGCTACGTTCCTCTTCAATATCAGGGAGAAATTTAATGCCAATAAAAGTTAAATACAACAGCGACGAAGCGAAGCACATCGCTCGTCTGGCCGACACATTGGCTGATAAGCTGATCGCCGGGGAGTCTCTCAGGCTGGCATTACCGATAGCCCGACTAGTCTATGAGAAGGTGACCGCATCGTACAAACATATCGAGAAAAAACACGGTGAAGTCGTATAATCTGAGTTGCAAAATGGGGTCAAATGGAGTATATTAGAATGAGCGAAAAAATCAAAACAACAATGACCGAATTTCAGATAATTGTTTTCAGGCTTAGACACCACGAACACTTCGGGAGGTCAACTGAGGAAGCTGCTGCCATCTTGGAGACATCACCTAGTTCTATCCGCAATGCTCTGTCCGCAGTGCGTCGAACGTCCCCACAACTATTCCCGATTTTAAGTCGGAAAGACTGGACGATCTGGCGATGGTGGACAGAGCATAAGCGGACGATGAAGCAGATAGTTAAGATCATGGATCTGTCATATAAGACCGTACAGACCAAACTGCTCAGGACACGCAAGAAATTGGGCCTTACAGGAGTAGACCGCGAGCACGAGCATCCGCACCTTCGATACGAAGACATCGAGCATAATATTGGTAACCCCGACTGGGGTATAAAACAAATTTTCTAACGGGGTCAGTGCCACCATCAGGCTATTGAAGTCATATATAAAGAAATGGGATAGGCACTGGCTCTTAACTTTTACTGGAGGTGGAAAAATGAGATGTAGTAAATGTAATCTAATAGAACCCATCTGCACGTTCGGGCCTGGGGATACAGGTCGGTATGGCCACCCCAAGTTCTATGAGATGCTCGAAGCAATGGCTGAACTACACAGTAGAAAGAATCACGACTATGCAGGCACCTCTGACCCCCTCAAGAACCTTCGGGCCTGTGAACGCCTTGAAATCAAACCGTTCATAGGTGTAATGGTCCGGCTACAAGACAAGTGGTCCCGGCTCGAAGAGTTTATCAAGAGTGGTAAGCTGATGGTCAAAGGTGAATCGGTCAAGGACACGCTGATGGACAACGCCGTGTACTCAATCCTGGCGATCATATTGTATGAGGAGCAGGAGGAAGCAGATCCCGATGACACATTGGGAGACGCCCAATGCGAACAGCCCTAATGTGGACTATGGTGTTGTCATTTTTCGGGCTGGGCATCTGTGATCTGCGGGCCGGGGAATGGCGAATGGGTATAGTCTCGCTGCTGCTAGGTGTGGTGCAGTTAATTATTTTCTGGAGGTAACAATGGACGACAGACGTGTCATATTAACGTACACGGGGAAGGTTTTTGATTTCTGGGAGCCGACGCCAGAGATGTTTTGTATTGAGGACATCGCACATGCTTTGGCCATGCAGAACAGATTTAATGGCCATACGGTCCAACCTTATTCAGTTGCCGAACATTGTGTACGGATGTCCTATGTAGAAGACAGGTTACCTGGTGATCCGTTGACCAATTTGTTACACGAAGTAGCCGAGGCTTACGTGGGTGATATAGCTTCCCCTCAGAAACAATATTTAACCTGGGAAGTGCCGAGTTCAGGATGTGTATCAACGGTTACATTTCGGGATCAAGAATCTATGATCGTGGAAGTAATTTTCAAAGCTCTAGATGTCTCCCTTTTGCCTACTGATGGCACCAAGAAAGCGGACCGCATCATGCTGGCAACAGAAATTCGTGACCTGATGTTTTCAACTACATTGTTCAATGAGTACTTAGTCGGAGTTGAACCGTTGGAGGAAAAAATCTATCCATGGGAGTGGTTCCGAGCGGAACAGGAATTTTTAATTAGGTTTAAGGAATTGATAAATGGCGACACCGAAGTTAAGTAAACGGAAAGAAGCCGAGATCATGGCGGATCTTGAGTGTGGCATGAGTCATGCTGTGATAGCAAAAAAACGTAAGGTCGCCACCGGCACAGTCAGTAACATAAAACGTGGGCTCATCACTAAAGATGTTGAACTCCTGCGGGCGAATGTGCGGGCGGGTGAAGCGACACGAAATTATAAAGATGCTATCAAAGAGATTGACCGGCTTAACCGTGAACTGGGTATATTTACATTAACGACAGATTATGCCCGGCACTTCAAGCCAGTCAAGATTAGACCCAAATCACGCAAGAAGGGTCAGGCAGTAGCCATGCTCTCTATAACCGATTGGCACCTTGAAGAAGAGGTCACACCAGAGTCGGTTAATGGTCTCAATAAATTCAATCTTGAGATTGCACATGAGCGGGCAGTTAGACTCTGGCAAAGCACCTGTTCTGTCATTGAGATGTGTCGAAAGAACAGCGAGATTGATACACTGGTAGCAATGATCCTGGGTGATATGATTAATGGTTGGATTCACGAGGAATATTTGGTGACCAACCTGCTCACGCCTCCCGAGGCATTTCTCCGGGTATTCGATGAATTGGTCATTGGACTGACCTTCTTGACCAAGGAGTCTGGATGTTCGCAGATCATAGTACCCTGTGCCGTGGGCAATCACGGCAGGATCACTAAGAAGAAGTATGTGAGCAAGGCAGTTGGGACCAGTTGGGACTGGCTACTCTATAATATGCTGGCCCGATGGTTTGAGGCTAAAGGCGAGACCAAGATACAATTCACATTGCCCCACGGGGATGAAACTTACATCGACGTATATGGCAAGGTCATTAGAGTCGCCCATGGGGATAACATTAGATACCAAGGTGGTATCGGCGGGGTCCACATCCCATTGCGTAAGGCCATCGACCGCTGGAACACAGGTATCCAGGCTGACTACAACTACTTCGGTCATTGGCACAGTGATCTAACCGGCGAAGATTATCGTTTGGGCGGGTCCCTGGTCGGCTGGAACCCGTTTGGCATTCGGATCAAAGCTCAGTACAGGCCCCCGAGTCAGGCGTTCGAGTTACAGCACCCACAGTATGGTGCCACGGCCAGATTCCCACTGATCCTAGACAAAGACATGAGGAGATAAACAAATGAATTTGCCAACACCAAAAGAAGCAGAGAATACCATGGCACTGAAGAAACTCAGGGTCAAGATTCTTACAGTATTTAGGACACTGGTGGATCCGGAGTTCACGGCACCGTTGGGGAAGCCCCAATATAAATCATCGGTCTACCAGTTCGGTGACCTGCTGACGCTGCCTGATCCCGACACAGGGCGGCTCTCGTATTGGACCGGCACCGACCGGGCGGTGAAGCCGAAGAAGGTTGACTGCGTCCTGGCTATCGTATCGTGCGTAGTCGCGGGTTACTGGCATCTGGTCAATGGCGAAGAGGCCGTTACGCCTGTCATAGAGAAGCGGCTCGATCAGCTTGATTATATCGTGGAGCATTGGGATGAGCTTAAAGTAATTGGGAATATTCGGGAACAGTACTACCTCGCCGGCATACCAGAATTGGAGGAAACGACCCCGGATCTAACTGAGGTCGAACTAGAAGCGTTAGACGATCTAACAGGGGAGGAACTGGAAGATGAGCAGGTCAAGACAGAGCAGGTATGAACGGAAAAAACAGAGACGGAAACTGATTAAGGGTTTAACAGTTTCGGTGTGGGGCAGGAAGGGATCGAAATGAAAAAGCACGGTTGGGTAATAGAGGATACTGATACCGGTAAATTCGTAGGCAAAGATTTGATGGGGAATCACCCCGTTAAAAGAGCCAAAGTCTTCGGTACCCGTAAATTAGTACGGGAATCTGATAACGTATTATTACATATCGACGTCATCCGCAAGGTTGAGCTTGACAAAAACGGTGTGGCTGTTAAGGTGATTCCAGGAAGATGACCCCAAAAGAAATTTTACAATCTATTGGCTGGCCAGGTGACATACTCGTACTTGACTTCGAGTCATACTATGACAAGGACTACTCCCTAAGCAAGCTGTCCATAGTCGAGTACGTTTCATCCCTCCTCTTTGAACTCACGGGCCTGGGGATACAGGTCGATAAGGTTGACAGGGTCTTTATACGCGGCCCCCAGGTCCCGTGGGCGATTAAACGGCTTCAGAAGAAATTCGGTGAGGCTCTTCAGAACGTGACAGTCGTGGCGAAGAATACGAAGTTCGACATACTAATCCTGGCCGAGAAGTTCAGGATCTACCCCCCGCATGTGGTCGATGTCGAGGACTTGTCGCGGTACTACGATTCACGGATGAAGCAAAGTCTGAAGAGCCTCGCCAAGCATTTTAAGCTGCCACCGAAGGGCGATACCAGCCAGTTCAAGGGCCAGCACTGTGCCGACATCGACTGGGACGCAATGAAAAAGTATTGCCTTCAGGACGTAGAGGACGAAGCATTGCTGCTTGACATCCTGCTGCCGATGATCGATAATCCAGAGGTTGAGTTGCCACTGATGCAGCATACCCTGAACCTGTACCTGAAGCCAACGTTCAGATTGGACTTCAATTTGGCTGGGGATATAGTCAACGGTATGCAGCATGAGCTTATGGGGGATCTGAAGCGAGTACGTTGGATCGTTGATGAGTACGGTACGAAGAAGAAATCAACAATTGAAGACCTCCTCCGGGCCAGAAAGCTCTTCCCTCAGATCCTAGCCGATATCTTGCCGAAGGGTGAGAAGGTACCGATGAAGTTGAGTCCCAAGCCGTATAAGAAAACAGGCAAGCATGAACTGATCCCGGCTCTGGCTAAAGAAGACGAACAATTCCAGTTGTTACTCGTTCACTCCGATGAACGGGTACGTGATCTCTGTACAGCCAAGGCTGCGATATCAAGCTGGTCGTCACACATCCTGAAGGTTCAGAGCATGATAGTTCAGACACGTTGTTCAGGTAACAGGGTTCGTATCCCCGTCAAATATTATGGTGCCCATACCGGGCGATGGTCGGGCACCCAGAAGTGGAACCCATTAAATCTCGGGGCCAAAGGTAACCGCAAGACGGGTGAGAAGCACCACCCACTGATCTGCAAGGTGCGTAACATCCTGCTGGCTCCCCCAGGGTACATGCTGGTTATCCCCGACTCACGCCAGATCGAGGCACGGGAACTGCCGTGGATCTCGGGGCAGGATGATCTTGTAGAGGACTTCAGGACAGGTGGTGATCCGTACTCCATACTTGCTACGAAAGTCTTTGGTGAACCCGTTTGGAATCCAACTGAAAAAGAACTGTTGACCCCAGAAGGAAAAGTTATGGATCTGCGGCGTGGCTTTGGGAAAGATGCCATACTCGGGTGCGGATTTGGAATGGGGACAAATACATTCTTCCAAAACTGTCGTAAGAATAAGGCACTCCGCCCTATGTTTGATTCAGGAGAGTACGACTGGGACTTCATCGATAAACTTATCAAGACTTATCGTAAGACATACTCTCAGATCCCTAAGTTCTGGAAGGTGGTAGAGAAGAGCTTCCGCTGGGTGACAAAATACCCGAGAGAAGTGGTGACCTATTGTATTCCGGATGATAGTATCTGTCTTCACAAGGGCATGGAAAAGCAAAAACCGATCATCAAGAACGCGATCCTCACCTTCTGGAAAGAAGGATCGACAACGATCATCCAACTGCCTTCAGGCCGGCGTCTGTTCTATCGTCATGCAACAGTAAACAAAGATAATCAGATCAAATACGTACATGGCCGCCTATGGGGTGGGTCGATAACAGAGAACATCATCCAAGCGATATGCAGAGACCTTCTAGGTGGGTGGTTACTGGAGTGTGAACGAAATAATATTCCTATTATACATCATACATACGATGAACTTGTCGGGTGTGTGCCTGAAGAACAGGCTGATGAGAAACTGGAACAGATGATCGATATCATGCGGGTTGGCCCTGACTGGAGTAATGGGCTTCCCCTAGACGCAGAAGGGTGTATAACGCCATGTTTCAAAAAGTAGGAGTTTCAAGAAAGCTATACCGAGAGGATCAAATAGCATGAACCGTAGGCAATTTTTCAGACGAGTATCAGCCACCTGTGCTGCGGCTGTCGTAGCCCCTGTTGTGATGGCGGAGATTAAGAAGGTGAAACCATCAATGCCAGGACATCTAGTTCAGTTTGGTCGTGGAAACAGGAGTAAAATGATATATATCCATGACGAATTTTCAAGACTGGACCCAAAGAAATTCAAGGGGTGGAAAAACTATGCCGCGGTCTATGACCCATCGCTAGCAACAGCTCCCGCGTTGATGAAGGTTAAAACAGTACCAGACAGGTCAGTGATGTGGGGCAGGGCTAATTGGGATTGGGAACCAGGTCATTATGTTGTTTTTAATTGTGAACTTCCCCATCGAAATATTACTGGGTTTTATCATACTATCAGTGCAGTTTGTGTCAAGGCCGTAGAACCCATCAAGAAGGGCCAAGCCCTCATCTGGAACCCTGATGGTACCGTGAGGGGAGCATGAAACGACGAACTAAAGCCCAGAAAATAGGAGACTGTTTCGATGCGTTTAAGTGTATCCGAGAGGGAAAGAAAGTGAAACGATCAGGTGCCAAAGATGGCAGCATCGCTACTCACCCCATCGTGCCGGTGCCTGAACTATCTGAGCGTGACGTTAAGACCGAATGTCTGAAGTGGTTGAAACAACGTGGCATATTCTGTAATAGTCATGGCTGCGGATTTCATCAGAATGAGGTTGGCGAATATCACATGTATGGCATCAAGAATTCAGGTGACATCCACGGCTATTTACGTAACGGAGTGGGGTTCGAGATCGAATGCAAGAAGGGTAAGGGTGGGCGACACTCGGCTGGTCAGCAGAAGCGGATGAAACGGGTACGAAAAACTAACGGGGTCTACTTCGTGATTCACGGAGTTCCTGAGCTTGAATTTTACATGGGAGATCTGATATGATGTTTTGGAAGAGAAAGATACAAAAAGAAATAGATGATAATTTTCTTGCGATCCATGCACTCGAAAGAAAAATCAAGCAGTTTGAGTGTGATCATACGTTCAGGTTCAGGAATTGGGATGAACGCGAAGTTGTACTTATATCATATCCTGGTCGTTTCGGTAGAGTATTTTATAAATGCCCCGAGTGTGGAAAGATAAAGAGAAAATATTGGAAATACCTTACCAAGAAAGAGCAACAAGCACTCAGGATTTTGGACCTTGTGCCAGAAGATTGGGCAATTAAGGGGGACAATAAATGAAAAAGAGAAAATTGTATCTTTCCGCTTCTTCTATTGCTGCATTTAAGAGCTGTCCCATGAGGTTCAATGGAGCGTATGTCCTGGGCATCAGGCAGGAGGAAGACACCGAAGCTCTGCGGATGGGGTCTAACTGGCATCGTATCCTGGAGGTAACTTCGATGAAGCCCGGTGATGTATGCCCAGTCTGTGCCAAGACCCAGACGAACTCGGAGTGTACGATCTGTCGGGGTACCGACACTGTGTCCGAGAAGATCATGGACGCTGTGGCCAGGGAACTTAACGCGATCTACGACAAGGACTACGCTGATCCCGAGAAGATGGAGATCGAACAGATAAAATTGCTCTACTCTCTGGTCGGCTATCGGTGGTACTATCAGAACCAGTTAGAGGTAGTTATCACCAGAGAACAGAAGTTTGATCTATCACTCATCAATCCAGAGTCAGGCCGGGGTCTACCTAACGTTATACTGGTCGGTAAGATCGATAAGCTAGTTAATCTTAATGGCAGGATCGCAGTCAAGGAACACAAGTCAACAGGTAGTTCGGTCGATCCTGATTCCTCATATTGGGGCCATCTGAACCTAGATACTCAGACGACCCTATACCTGTACGCTGCACGCCGGCTCCAGGCTGACGGCTTGTTGGCTGGCTGGGGTATCAACGCTGAAGATCCGCCGATCAACACGATTATATACGATGTATGGCATAAGCCGACGATCAAGCCGAAGAAGTTGACCCAGGCTGAAAGTAAGGGATTTCTACAAGATGGGATATACTGCAATTCAAGGTTTGATGTAATAATTGATTATGCAGACGGGGAAAATCCGCTGATGATGGGGATAACTGTCAATGGCCACCGGGCTGAGATTAAACCAGGAGTCAAGGCAGGGACGTTCCAGATACACGAGACCCCAGAGATGTATGGTGCCCGGCTGCTCCAGGACATCACCGAACGACCTGAGTTCTACTTCAGGTGCGTAGAGATGACCCGGACCCAGCAGGAGATGGAAGCGTTCGAGCACGAACTTCTGAGTATCTACCGAAACATGCAATCGATGATCCGCACTGGATACTTTTATCGGAATGAGCATCAGTGTGAGGCCACGTTCAAGTGTGATTACATCGGACAGTGCTATAACGGTATTGAGTTATCAGTGGATAACGTGCCAGAAGGTATGAAATGTATTTTTGATAAGGAGAAAACAAATGACAGTCATTAACGTGTATTTGCAAGATGGGAGGACGTTCCACTATGAGGTGGGTAATCCGACAAAAGCAAGAGAGCACGCACACCGTATCGTCAATTATGGGTGGAGAAATAATGAAGAGGGCATCGAATGTTATTATCCCGTGCATCAGGTGTTGAAGGTTACCTTTGACATGCCTAATAAGGACACTTTGGCAGGAAAATATCATGCCAAACCCAGGACACTATGCAATTTTGACAAGGAAAAACTCCAATGAAATCACCAGTAAGGAAACCACCGGCACCACCGGCGAGAAAACCCCCGGTGTCAGCGACCACCAAGGCAGCGGCGGCACCCAGTAAGCAGTTCCAGGTGGAGACCTGGGACACAGAAAAGGAAGGCCAACGGATCATACTCTACGCTGATTCGGGTATGGGGAAGACGACGATCTGTGCTCTACTGCCCAATCCTAAGTTCGTTAACTTTAACGGGGGTAGTGACAAGATCCTGCATCCGGTAACCGGCAAGCGGTTGCAATATATCCCCGGCGTCGAGACCTTCGGTGACGTGCGAGTAGTATGCCATCAGCCCGGTCTTTTTAAGCCCGGTGACAGTTTTGTACTTGATACAACCACTAAATTTGAGGACACGGGCTTAGATTGGACCCTGGAGAATATACCGCACGAAAAAGGCAAGAGCATCTCTATCAGACGTATCGAAGACTACGGTTGGGGTAAAGGATACCGTCACCTGTATGACACTATGCGGCTCCCACTTGCAGATTTTGATGTTTTGATACAAAGGGGCGTCAATGTGGTCCTTTCGTGTCAGATACAACAGATCGAGATCAATAACGCCAGTGGTCAGAACTACCTCTGTGATGTACCCAAACTCCAACAGGCCCACGGTAAGAATGATAATGTGCCTGCTGTGTGGGCTCTATATAACGAGTGGGCTGACCACACCTTCAAAATTGATTATAATGGCGTGCAGGTAGGGGAGGGTAAAGCGGCTAGTACCGGCGAGCGTATCATACGAGTACACGGTAAGCCGGATTTCAAGGCGAAAAGTCGCTCGATCCCGAGCAAGTATCCGGTCGTGTCGTTTGAGCACGAGGCCGATGACTCGATCTGGCGTATGTTGTTCGATGAGGCTTGGAAGGAGATAGAGTGATGAATCTAAAAGTTATAAATAAAACACTAAAGGAGGCAAACAGAAAGCTTAGAGCAGAGCGTGACGAATACAAAGATGCATTTGCAGATCTTAATTTTTATGTGTGTTCGTTAAAAACTGAAATCAAAAAATTACAGGAGAAAAATCATGGCAAGAGTTGACAGAACAGGAACATTCAGGTTCACCAAGGTCCTCGAAGCAGGTATAAGTACGACAGGCAAGAAAGAAGATGGTACACTCCGTCCCTGGTTCAACGTTCGGCTGGCTCTCAGTGAGTTCTACGATGAGACAGAAGGCGAGTGGGTCCCGTGGGAAGAGTATGAGCAAGAGATCACAGCACGGTCATGTCTCTTTGGGATGGATAAGAAGAAGAAACAGCTTGGTCCGCTGTTCACTCACCAGCAGGTAATGGATGTATTCGGCTGGGATGGTAAGTCCTTTCAAGCATTGGCGACCAATGATTATACTGGGGTCAAGGGTCAGGTTATCATTGCGGACAACGATCCTGAGTACGCCGACAAAAATCCGTACCAGACAAATGGTTTCCGTAAATTTGATTCCGATCCGGGTAGCCGGCTCCGTAAACTTGAAGGTGACGATCTAAAGAAGCTCGATGCCCAATTCGCATCGGTGCTTCAGACATCAGGTTCGGCACCTGTAGCTGTGTCCGCACCTGCTAAACCCAAGATACCGCCTAAGACTGTAGCTGAAGCCGCCGCTGCGACTGTGACCGAACCGAAACCTGAAACCGCTGCCGAAAAGAAAGTCAAGATTAACGCGAAGGCCAAGAAGCTCAAAGCCGTAAAAGCTGCTGCCGCTGCCGAAAACAAGAAACCAGGACCTCCGGCACGTACTCCCGCACCACCCACTACGCCACCCACCGATGACGCGAAGACCGAGGGCATCAGCAAACAGGACGCCTGGGAGATCTGCGTCGAGTTAAAATCGAAGTACTGTACTGATGAACAACTTAGTGACGCTTGGAACGCCGCCTACGATCAGGTCACTGGTGGTATCCCCGATGACGGTGATGTCATGCCCGAACAGTGGAGGGATATCAAAGATGCCACCCTTGATGAAGTGGGGGTACTCTAATGGATGACACAATCGGCGGAGCGGAACCCGTAATTAGTACTTACGAGATCAGCGTTCAGTGTAGGAACTGTAGGCATGTACCATTGACAGACGCAGGAGACGCCCTTCACCAGAAAAATAAGAAATTTCCCATCCCGAAGGGTAACACTATAAAGAAGTTCCTCCAAGAAATGATGTGTGAAAATTGTGATTGCACGGGTTATATGGGACTGCTCTGATGAACTTTGCGGAACTGTTTGAAACATTCCAGCAAAACATGATGCCCGAGTTCTGGGGGGTACTGGTCGAGGACCTTGGAGTCACGGTCAAGTCCCTTCAGATACTCGGCGTCGGATTCTATCCAGGAAAACAGGTCTGGGTGTTCGCCGAACGAAACGCTGACGGCGAGATCATCGGCTTAACATACCGGACCAGAGATGGCAAGAAGTTCATGGCCGAAGGGTCTAAACGAGGGTTGACCTATGTCTACAATGAAAACTATGGTGAGAAAAGGTATGAAGCTGGGCGATGTCACTGGGTACAAATATACCGAACAGGGCGAGACTGTCCGATATGTGGGAGATCCGACTGGTGCCGAGTTTCCTCTGACTATGAAGACTCACGGGGTCCATCTGCTGTGGCATGTAATCGAATATCAGAGGGCAGTACTGGGCGGGTCCCCCCTGATGCTCATCTCTATATACTCGATGCAGAACGACAGCATGGAGCTAATGGATCAGTACTTTCCGAATCAAAACTACCCTTCGTCATCGTGGAAGGTTCATCTGATGTACTTGCGGCTATGGACCTGGGCTACGTGGCAATTGGCCGGCCTTCTGCTAAAGGGGGCATGGACCTCCTTAAAGAGATGCCTCTCGCGAGAGCGGAAATCTGGATCATAGGTGAGAATGATGCTGGTGTCGGCAAGGAAGGCATGGAGAAAACTTTTATCAATTTGAAGAAACTGAGCAAGAACATCAGGTACGTGCTGCCCCCGAAGGGGATCAAGGACCTACGACAGTGGGCCAAGTCTGGTCTGACACAGCAGGTCCTGACCGAGTACATGGAACGTAAGGGCCGATCAAGGCCAAGTGACATGCTGTCGAGTAATGTGCCGGAGGATATTGCCGATCAGTTTATGAAGGATTACTACACTGATGAAAACGGTACTCAGCTACTCCGTCTTTACTACGATCAGTGGATAGCCTGGAGTGAAGGTATCTATGCCAAGGTCGAGAAGAATATGCTCCGTGGCCGACTGTACGAGTTCTTGCGGGGCAAACGGGTGGAAGCACAGACTAAAGAGGGTAAGAAAATTGTACGCTATGCTGCCAATAGGAACAAGGTCAGTGACATTATCGACGCCCTTAACCGCCAGTGCCCATATTATCAGGACCCGCCTACGTGGATATCTGAACAGGGGATACAGGACGTGTCCAAACTGATCGCCTTCAAGAATGGCATCCTGGATGTAGACCGATTCTGTGAGGGTGATACCAACTTGCTTCCTCTGACCCCTGATCTGTTCACTTTCGCCACGTTCCCGTATGATTATGATCCCGCCGCATGGTCTCAAATGTGGATGGATTATCTCGCTGAAGCGTTCAACGAAGATGAGGATAGTATCCGTTTGTTGGCACAGTGGTACGGCTACTGTTGCGTACCCGATCCCAGTATGGAAAAATTGATGATCTTCCTAGGACCCCGACGAGCGGGGAAGGGAATAGTCATCGACGCGATGACGGCTATGCTTGGCAAGAGCCAGTGTATGGCTACCAGTTATCAGCAGATGGCTGAGAAGTTCGGGATGAAACCTCTCGTCGGTAAGTTGGCGGCGATCCTGGGCGAGTCCAAACAACCGAAGGAACGAACCGTTAATCAGGCCCTTGAAATTCTGCTCCGGATCGTAGGCGGGGACTTGGTCCCGGTACGCCCGATGCGGCAGGAAGCCTATGACACCAAGCTGGTGTGTCGGTTCACGATAGGCTGTAACGAATTGCCGATGTTCACGGATCACTCACAGGCACTGATGGGTCGAACTAATATCCTGAAGTTCCCGAACTCCTACGCCGGCCAAGAAGACTATGGACTAAAACGAAGGATCACCGATGAGGCGAGACAGGGGCGGCTGATAAACTTCGCTCTGTGGGGTCTGAAGGACCTTCACCTGTCAGGAAGATTTATAGTGCCTGGTGCGTCATCGGAAGAGTTTGCACAGTTCAGGGACCTTACGGCCCCGATGCAGTCGTTCCTTGATGAGTGTTGTATCATCAGCTCGACGAGCACTGAGCCCCGCGACCGGATGTGGACAGCATGGCGTGGTTGGTGCGATGAGAACGGGCGTAACCCAGGGCCGAAGCCGCAGTTCAAGTGTTGGGTCCGGCAGTTCGAGCCTACCGTGGAACTGACTAAAGAGGTCGTAGACGGAAACCGTGAGTACACGTTCGTAGGTATCAGGCTACAGCCGTGGACGTTGTCACATTTTTTAGGGGCTCCTGAATGAGAAAGGTCTTTAAGAACAACATAGTATTACTGCGGGGGCAAAGAAGGGCTCCAAAGATTCATTTGTATTGTAACTCCTTCTGTTTGCCCCCTTATATAGGTTTCAAACTTGGCAAGACCATACATGCACTAACTTTCTTCACCGAGGAAGAGGCTGACGCCATGCTTAAAGATACCGACAAGTTTATGGCTGCGGTTAACGACCTTTTAGGAGCACCGGAATGAAAGTGTGTAAGAAGCATTGGAATGAAGAAGTAAAACCATACATTTACAATTCCATGGCGGACAGAGAGGCATTTGAAGCCGGTTGACGAGCCGCCTTGGAGTGGTTTTACACCAAACTGGGTTACAGTGAAGAACACGAAAAACTGAAAGACTTACTGGAGGAAAACTGATGGACATGAAGAATTTACTACTGGCAGTAATCTGTATCGTATGTCTCGCAAGTATGTCATGCGGTGGCGGTTTTATAGACCGCCTTACGCCCTGCGAAGTCACTGAACAATCAATGGAATATACTGATCGGGACTTCCCGCCGCTGGGTATGATGACCCTGTACGAAGCGAAACAGATTCAGGAGCGGATCAAGATCAAGCATCGCGTCTCGCAGATCAGTCTGAAACGTCTAGCCCAGGACGATAAGCTCGGACATGACGACGCTATCGGGTTTATCAACGACAACATCAAGGATGCCGAGCATTTCCAGGACGTGGTGGTCGGCAGTGCAGGAAACCCGATGAGCCTGATGGGTCTGCTCGGCACGTCCGGTCTGGGTCTGATGGCCGGTCGGATGCTGAAACGTAAGGGTGATCTGGCCCCGGTTGAGGTCGATGAGGTCGTGGCGAAGGCGAAGATATCAGTTATGAAAGAAGGTGTGTAATGAAAGAGCAATTTATAGCAGACAAACAAGCCGTTTATAATCTCCAGAATTTGCGGTGGGTACGGAAGTCTAATTGTCGTTACGGTGGCAAGACAACATTTGACCTTCAGCTATGCTATAATGTCAAGATGGACGGCATAATGACAGTTGAATATGCGACAGAAGAAACCAGGGATGAGATCTACGACCGGATAGTTGAAAGGCTAATCCACGATGATTCACTTCCGAAACAAGACTGATATCGTAGACTGGTTGGAGAAGAACTGTCCCCGGAGGGCCATAGTACGGGCTCTCCGGGAGGGACAGGTAGAACTTCTGGGTGGATTTACTGACATCCCCCCGGCACACCTAGATGGTTGGATTATCAGGGTAACTTCAGTACGTAATAAGACTTGGAACGTAGTTATTACAGCAGGTCGAGAACTCCAAATCAGGATTTTGTACAGCGTGCCGTGGCATAGCTATGTTGGTGACGAAATGGTACTTACTCACATAGTCACAGGTGATGATCCAGAGCGGTACAAGGTATTCAAGCATGAAGCGAAAAAAAGAATGGCTAACAATTCCAGAAGCACTCATGTATCTTCTAAGCCTCGGAGCAGCGACCAACAAGCTACGGCTCAGGGCATGGGTGAAGAAGGGTAGGGTATCCAAGTCAGGCAGACAGGTCTACCTCCACGCACGGAGGGCAGGAGGTGACCCATCGTACCTGATGTTCAGGCCCGATTGGATCGATAAATTCTTAGAGGAGGTGAACGCATGAAAGCCGAACTTAAAATGTCACTATGGCAGCGTATCAAATTAGCCAGTATCATGTGGTGGGCTATGGTGATGACAGGCGAACTGGAGTGTTACGATGACCACGAGGATAAGCCATGATTCATCCAATAGTACAACGAGAAGTCGGCGTAATTCTCTGGATAGAGGGTGACGTATACGAGTGCCTGAAGAAGAAACCCAGGCCGATCCTCTGGGTCCGTAAGGGGATCTACGGGATCATCCCGGTCGAGGTCATCAGGAACGAATTTCAGATCCGGGCAGACCGAGAGAAACTAGATCCTGAATGCTGGCACCTGCCCCTTGGATTTAAGTGGGCCGAAGCCCAAGAGATACCACAATCAACAGGCACATCTATGGAGAAATATGATGGACAGTGAAGATATAATCCGAAAAGCATTACCCATTCTTAAAAATTATGCCACTCTAAAGCAGGGTTATTGGCCTGTTCCAGAACATACTGACGCCTCACAACTTTATGAGGAGGCCGTTAAATTTATCAATGAGCTACCCGACCCACCAGATCAAAGCAAAACCGCCGATGACCGTCAGAACAGCCGCGAGTAGGATCTTGTAGACCTGCCACCTGCGGTCATCCTGTTTCTCGTGATGAGATAAATGATTGGTGAGGAGCTTCTTGATCCCGCGAGTTTCTCCGATGTTGAAGATAATCAGATCTCGATCAGTCATATCCTTTAACTGCTTCATCGTCGTCTTCTCACTGGTGGTCTATTGATCGTCCGATGCCGGCCTGTCGGTGCCTTCGGCTTGTTCTTCTTTATCATGTACTCACTGTAGACTATTCGTTTGATGTCCTCGGTCTCACCCTGAGCTAGATCAATGATACCACCTGTGGTTGTTATAAGCTGCTGCGGAATCTTACCAGTGAAAGCACCATAAGTACCTACCCCGTGCTCAATTGTCTTCTGGATATCCCCCCGTTTAGCCGAGGTAACGGTGCGAGCACCTTCTTCAAATCCCTTGAATGGTATTGCCGATATCGCGGACTCCAGTGGGTCCCAGTCTCCGGTGGCTGCATTATAAATAAATCGTCCAAAGAATACGTGTGGTCCCATCATGTGTGATGCGATATCTTTAAGGACTTCTTCTGGTGATTCAGGTAACCGACCCCTGGTTATCATCCCCAAGAGGACTGCCGGTATTATCTGCCCAGTCATAAATCTTTGTGTTGCTTGTAACTTGGTTATTTTACCAGCCCTAAGTTTACCGTAAATGTCATGTCTTAGCATGTTCCAATTCTTGTTCGGCTGATTCATAAACTGGGTCATCATTTTCTCAAAGGCATTACCCCTGAAAAATCCTGGAAGGTCTTCAACGTTACCCATAGGCTGTGTAGAGGTCACCAGGTCATCAGCGACCTGGATGGCAACTTTCTCATTCCCATCAAGGTCTATCATTGCCTGTTCATAGGCGGACAGCCATACCGCTGTAGTCGTGGCCTTATCATTATATGCTATGTGGGCCATTGATATCCTGGACATCCGCTTGCCTTGAAAATATTTGCGAACGTCACTCCTATCCCATTTCCGAATGAGATCACGGTTCCAGTCACGGCTCTTCATCATCTTAGACTTCTTGCTGGCCTCCGCGTAATCCTTCTTGAGATTACCCAGAGCACCCATATCGCCATAGCGGGCCATCCGCTTCATAATAGACCAGGCAATGTCAGGGCGAACGGTCATGGCGTTTATGCCTGATATAAGTTGTTTGGGGGCTACGGTCAAAGACTTGAAACCAAGTACAAACTGGACGGCGTTATACCGCAGGTTCTTGGCTATGTTTCCGAAGTATCCGTTATCAACGTCCGCCGATCCACGGGTGGAATCCTCTAGCCATCGCCGCATCACCTTATACCCCTCACCGCGAGTGGCGTTATTCAATGCCTTCTTGAACTTAGGGTTATCCATTGACCTGCCCACTTTAGCGGCTACTGGACCGACCTCGATGAACCGTTCTACCGCGTCTATCATCTGTGGCAATACCGTGGCCATATCAATTCGGGCTCTGGCTTTAGTGCCTGTACGTTCCTTGGTCGCCTTTTCACCGGGAGTTCTTATCTGTTTCCTGCCTATGTTGCGGGCGAGTTCTTCTATCGCTGGATGCTGGGAGATCTCATCCTGATCCTCGGTGAGAAGCATCATGTAGAAGTCTTCTTTTGTGATGTCTTCAATGCCCATACGTTCGGCAGCAGCGAAGAACCTCGGGCTCATGGTATCTATATAGGTCTGGATCTCCTGTACGATGGCCATCTCTTCATCAGATATCTCGACCGACTTGATGACCTGATTCACGGCCTGGGCGTTGTCAATCTCCTCATCCTCAAACCAGGGCTCAACACGCTTGCGGCCCTTTTCATTCTGTGCCAACACATACATGCCAATTCTTTCCGTGTCAGTCAACGGGAACCCAGCTACGACATCGTTACGTTCATTGAATATCATCTTCCCGAAATCAATACCGAGGTCCTCGAAGGTCTTAACGAATCCTGACATTATCTTCTTACTGTTATCACGGGCTCTTGCATTGGAATTCTTTATGGGGTGGTACACGAACCGCTTGATTGGACCACTCTCCATATACTGGTCTAACCGCTCGGTGAGTTTCAGCATCATATCTTCATTTAGCCCGTAATAGGTACCCCATCGCTTGGCTTCCGTCAAGAGTTTACCCACCTTACCCATCCTCCGCCGTTCGCCTTCAGTTGGCTGGATCCTGGGTAGGGTTTCCAACTGATCCACGATCATTGTGGCCGGGGTGATGCGTTTGCCTTCAGGCGTGACCAGGCCGGGCACCAGCGGCTTTTTAGACGTGGCGTCATCCAACAGGGCTTCTACATTCGCTCTCTGCTTCTTTAAGAAGGTTAGTTCCCTCCGCTCCTTGGCCGACCGGTCATCCTTATTCTTCAGTTCCCGGAAGCGGCCTTCAGCGTACTGAAGCGTGGCATCAGTCTCCTCGTTCATCATGCCGTACTGCTGGCCGATGGCCTGATCGGAGGTGACGGGTTCAGTCGTGGCTACGATTTCGGCAGGGACCTCGACAGGAGCAGCAGGTTTATCCCCATTAACCCGGCCAGCCTCGGTTAATACAGCACCAGCACCACCCAGGAACGGAGCAGCAACAGCACCGCCGAGAGCAGCTTCGCCGAGCCGTTCACCGATGGCCCACCAGTCCGGGGACCCATCAGTCTTCACCGGGTACTCTCCACGGAATGCAGCGGGTACGCCGAGTGATACGCCCTCCTGTGTAAACTCCTCGATGGACTCCTCGATGGATAGACGCAGGGCATCAGGTCCGAAGTTCTTGAAGCCTTCCTTACCGGCGATGAACAGGCCCTTTGTCTTGGCCAGCTTGATAAATGCTTTGAGCGAATGTTTCCCGCTCTTGGCAAATTTCAAGATCCTGCCGACCTGAATAGCCTCGATGACGGCGTTGATTGAGCCTACTACCACACGCTCTGTTTGGGCCTGCTGCTCCGTAGCACCGCTGGCGATGGCCTCATCATAGGCGTTATCCCCCTCAACTACGAAGCCCACAGTAGCGGCCCCTACAGGACCGGCAACGATGCCACCCACCATCGCGTTGCCCATATAGGGTATGGCCTCGGATACCACGCGGGTCGTCCAGGCCAGGGGGCCAGAGTATTTACGTCCAAATTTCCTCTGGGCTGATATGATCTTTCGCTTGGCCTCACGGATCGGTTCGGTTCGTTCTCGGATTTCTTCCGGTGTGCGAGTAAACTGACTGGGTGCCCACGGCGTACCTACCTTACGCACGTCCTCAGCGGGCAAATTCAGCATAGCGTCCAGCGTGCCCACTACACCCTTGGCCACGCCAAGTTCAGCACTGACCACACCGCGTTTAGCGATACCAGGTACATCACGTAGCCTGGCTTTAGGCTTATCAGGTTCCCACATACCAGTAGCACCGGCACCACGGAATCTACCACCTTCCTCCGGGACCTCCTGCTCACGGCGTTCAAGTTCCTTAGTCGCTGCACGCCGGCGAAGTTCTGTTGTCGCCTGTTCGGATGTAATCGGCATTATCTACCCCCGGCTATCTGTCGCAGTTCTTCTTCACTCATCTTGGAGAAGTCATCAGACTCCTGCGGCCCAGCCTGTTTCTGTTCCATGTAATCAGCGACCTGATCTCCTAGCGGGCCACCAGCCATGCGGCCAGACCTGACAGCAGTCGAGCGTAACCGGTTCGTGAAGTCGGGACCCTTAAGGATCACGTCCTGCTGTTGCTTAATTTGCTCTTTGGTGCGGATAATATCACGATATTGTTTAACCTCTTCGGGACGAGCTTTACGCCACGCACCCTGGACCGGTCTGCCCTTATCATCGTATGAAACCATCGTTGGGTCTTTGATCTCAAGCTCTTCCATCGCTTGCTTCTCATCGAACCACCACGATCCTTGTTTGCTGGATCTCCACCAACTGGGTATCCGTCCTGCTGGGTGAACACGGAATTGTTTCTCATCAGATTCGATACGGCCACGCAGGACATCAAGGGTGCCATATTCACGGATGGGGTCTACCTGAGTAGGTGCCTTGGGTTCTCGGATCATCCGATCAGCTTCAGGTCCACCGACCATCCTGAACTTGGCCCGTGACACGGCATCAGGAGTGACGCCACCGATCCTACCGAACTGATCCATCTCCGCGATACCAGCGGTCTGTGTCTCAGTAGCCTGGGTCAACTTCATAACCTTCTGATCGGCGTTAGCGTATAATCGTTTGATAGATTCGTTGATCCTGGTGTTATCCAGTCCCTGAGCTTTGCCGTGCTTTATGATCTGTCCACGATTATAATTGACCTTGTCCTGGAGTTGCTTTTTGCTCAGTGCCAATCTGCCCTGTACTATGCCACTTGGGGTACCTGGTTCCGCAGGGGCTAATGCCGGCAGGGATCTGGTGACACCCGGTCTTCGTAATCCACCACCACTTAGTAGTGTCCTAGCCATGATAGCCCCCCTTAAACAGTTTCATACTCAGCAAGAAGTGCCTGGGAACCGCCAGTTTTAGCTGGACCTGCTGTGGCCCCTTGGCGGAAGAATGATCCAGAGGGCAACAGGCTCCGTATGTACGGATTAGAGTTACGAGCACCAGCCATACCACCCCCGCCTCCACCTCCACCACCAGTGAATCTGGGCATGCGGGACTGAGCACTCTCAAACCCAGATTGTTCCATGCCGGCGAGTGATGCGTACAGACGTGATAGATTACCTGCCCTGGCCTCCTCGACCCCAGCTAGTGTCGGCATACCAACTTCTTCATCGAACTTCTTACCGAGTCCAGCGGCCATTGTGGTACCCGCTAGACCAGAACCGACTAAGCTCTGCATCCCGGAGGCCATCGATTTTGTCCTACTTCGGGCCAGTTTTGCTTCGACGCCTTTATCGAAGCTGCCACCGGGCTGATATTGGGCTATGGCTTTTGAAAATGCCTGACCCGCCGCAGGAGTAATAGATGATCCACCGGTACGGCCCGGAGCCGGTCCTGACGGCATGAACCGATAAGTAATATTTCTACCACGTCCAGAAGGTATAATTCTTCCTGCTCCGCCATGACGTTGTGCTTCCGCTAATGCCGCACTATAACCTGCCATTACTTCACCCGTCCTCTCTGCTGCGTCTTGACGAGCAGCCTATCAAAACTCATTGTTTCAGCCGCCGTCGTATTTTCCAGTCTGATCGAAGTATATACACCCCTAATCTTTTGTTTCTTGGTTCGGCCTCTCGGCCTTGCCGGAGTCTGTAACGTGCCAGATACCTTAGGACTTGTATTCGCCGCAGCCTTCTCAGCAGCTTTAGCGGAGGATCTACCCATAAATACTTTGTACCCTATGTCATCAGAGTCATCTTCAGTACTCCCGGTATCACCGCCGGCTGTGTACCCAGCTATCGAATGAATTATTCCTTCCTTGTTTTCTTTTGCCAGTTTTAACGGCCCGAGTGTAACATAACTACTGATGGCCTGATCTGAGGCCCCTATATCATCGTCCTTATCAGCCTCATCAAACTTCCTAATGTACCCGTCCTTGCAACCAATCAACAGATCCCGCAACGTTGTATCATTGGCGGCATAGTAGAACGAAGAATATGCTCCGCACTCATCAGGATATGATTCGGGGTAGAAACCACGGGTCACTTCGGGCAGGCTGTAAAAATAATTAGAATTTGATCCGTCACTCAGTTTGGTAATACAGATGACCAGGCCGAACCTTTTTCGGTCATAGGCTATTGTAATTCTGTGCGTAGTCGGATCAGCAGCCTCGTCGCCTATCAGCCCTGGGAGGCTTATATTCGTCAGGTTCTCAACAGTATTAAGCCCGCGTGAAATTTTATATACGCCGCCAGTTCCCCAGAAGTATAGGTTCTCGTCCTCATCAAGTGTCCAACTATTGGCCCCGAAAATCCCCACCGTATCATCCAATTCGCTAAGTGTTCCCCCATCTGCTGGATCACCAGCAAATACCCACATGCTGGTAGCACACCCCAGTATCAGATAATCTTTGCCACGCGGTATCAAAGCACGAACGACATCACCAGTTTTTCCAGGAACATTTGGGTCTTCACCACCAGCTACTGGTGATTGTACGTCATTGGCGACGTATGCAAAATCGGTATGGTCCGCTTGCCGGCTCATATACCATTGCTGGGGGTCGTCCGGGTTCCCTGACAGTACAGCACGCCCTCGCCAAGAGCAACCGATATACGCTGTAGCAGGGAGTGAACCGGAAGCACTGTCGGGATAAACGACGTAATCATACCAATGTGGAGTAGTACTAGCCTCGGCTACGGCTGATGGGACCCTCGTTGTGGGGTCCATGCTCCCACCAGACAGCGTGTGCCCAGTAGTAGTGGTGAACGTACCATTAGTTGTCTTGCCATAAATTATAGTTTTGGCCGCGTTAACAAAATCGACAACCATTGTCGCCCCGGATGTTAACTGGGTGACTATAGCTCCGCGGGTCGGTGCTGTGGTTAACGCCGTGACCGTCAACTTGGTGTTGACAAAATCAGCAATCTTTAGCTTGGTACCATTAACCACGATCACCTTCTGATAGTACTCAAAGATGTTCAAGTTGTCAGTGGTATCAATGTCACCATTGGCTGCCGCCAGTTCTACCATCGTTCCTGCTGCCACGTTAATATCCTCGTACCAAAATTCATTATTGGCTACGGCGGCTAACCTCTGCAATGTATTATACTCTGCCAATGTTACCGCCATTATGGAATGTCCTCAATCCAAAATTTATTGTTAGCCACAGCAATCAATTTACGTATGGTTACAATATTATTCTCACCACTGGCGTCACCAGTTGGAGTGCCTTCCCCATTTGGGCCACCACTACCGGCTAGTGTTATACCAGTTGGCAGCGGTGGGTCGAATACCAGAATAGTAAACAGCCAGGTATCACCAGTAGTTGTACCCGCACTGTTATTAGAATCGATCCGCCATTCATAAACAGTGTTATATAACAGCGTATCAGTTATAACCCATGATATTCCTGCTTGCCCGGATACCCTGAGCGTAGTACTCCCTTGAACGCCAAAATAGACATCAAAGTCATCAGTGCCGCCACCATCCGCCCAACCTGTGGTAAGCTGGTTCTTTATGATGCTTACAGCGTCATCAGCAGGTACTGGAGTTGTGGCCTTGGCCGGGACCGCAGATGTAGCGGTCCCATAAATTTCTATTATATACCTTCGCCCGCCGGATAAAGTTGACCAGCCAAACCAACCTGCTCCGTTCCCTGCGGAGAAGGCATTTGTCCCGGAAAAACTTCCGCCCTGTGCCGATGTATTAGTTCTCCACTGTAGAGTATTTGTTCCGCTAACAGACCATATTGCATCGGGTTCAATAGTAACCCCAAATTTGGCCCCCGCAGAAACGGCAACTGCGGAATCGAATGTTATTTGGTGGTCCTCTCCGCCAGCAGCAATTGTAACACCGGAAACATCATATACTTTTGAACCCAAAGTATCTGTAGGATAAGTAGTCGCGTCTGTTATTTTAACTAAAGCATCCACAATGGTTCCTACTCTTTGCAGACGCACAATTACATGGGTGATGGACCAGTTAAATTCAACAGGCACTGTTAGCACTACCCCCGTTCTTTGCCTTGTATCTATACTAGAATACCAAAAAACAGGTGAGTGGTTAGTTGATGAAACTGGATTGTAATAAGCCAATAAAGCCATATTACACCACGCTCGAAACAGAACACAGGGCAACAACAGGCTGTTCGGCGGCACCCACCTGAACACCAGCACCCCACTTGTCCAGACCAGGACGTTGCCCGCCCACGATCTTGTCGTCCCAGTACGGACGAACGTTGTTCATGTCCCGCGACGTACCGGCTGACTGCTTGCTTGTGGGGAATCCATTGTGTTTGCCGTTGGTTGGGAACGTCAGTTTAGCCATTAGTATCCCATCTTCTTAGATTTCTTTTCACTGACCCCAGCCTTAGCAAGTTTGTACCCGGTCGAACTACGTCGTTTAGCTAATTTTTTCTGGACCTTTTTCTTCAGCATCTTAACCCATGACTCTTTAGCCATGTGCGGATACTTTTTTGCCAACCGCTTATCAATCTTGGCTTGCTGGTGACCTGTTGGCTCGACTATCTTAGGCATGGTGGCCTCCTTCATACTTTTACCTACTGATTGATCTTTATCAAATACACGCCGTTGCCTTGCTGTTAAGCCCATATTATAACTCCTTAAAATGGGGCGGGCCTTTTGGTCACTTTCCCTGGAGTGCCCTCCCCCGCAGGCATCCGCCTACGTCAGTTTAATTAAAATCGTGAACACGGTACGAGACCTTAATCTTCATCGGGCTGTTGCCGGTTGCAGGAATCCCTATAGCAACCAACTCTATTCCATCATTAACATCCGTTACAACCCCGGCGACCGTAGACAATACTTGCATAACTGTATAGGCATCTGCTGTTTTATGCAAGAAATTAGTAGCGGTTACTGCACCGCTTAGGGCCGTATTTCCTGTTATTGTCTGGACAGTCAAACTCGTATTGGTATCATAGGTCGTACTGTTGTAATCAAGAAACAATACAGCCGATACAAATTCAATAACTTTACCTGGTCCGGGTGCGGGTACGAGTTCTTTAGGTGCAGAGACTAAAAGTTTAATCTCTGCGGACGAGATCTCTATCTCACGCTCGAAAACTCTACCAGCTTTTACTCCGTCACCATCTGCAACCTGCTCGGCTATATGATAAGCCATGTTCGATCTACGTGCGGGCATTTCATTGTCTCCTTAAACAGAATTTGTATTTGTCACGTCCCTGAATATACGCTCATGGACATAGTCAACTTGCCAATTCATGGACCCAAGCGTTCTTGGCGTCCCCCTGCCGTCGATAGTATATGCCTTCGGCAGAGCCTTACCTACGTACTTCTCAGTGAATCCCTTGTTTATCTCTTCGTCCTCCTCTTCGATCTTGTACTTAACAGCCGCCCATATAGCTTCATCGAATCTGAAACCCGCAGGGTGGCGATTGTTTGCTGGCTCAACGGAATAAATAGAGGTAGCATCAGGATCAGTACCGCCAGCAGTACCATCTGCTTTAAGCCAATCGGCGACAATGAAAGTACCAGATGATCCAGTGTAGTCTGTGGCAATTGCATTACTCCCCTTTCCAGTTCCGGCGATCACTGTGATCCGCCATGTGTTGAAGTAGTCGTCACCCTCGGCCCGTGAGCTATCCACGAGCGTCGTGGCACCACCACCAGAGGCGGTCCCGGCTTCCAGATCCAGCTTATCGAAGTACAGCGTGTAGAGAAATTCCAGCACGTCATCGGCGATGGGCTGCGGGTCCAGTATCAGTTCCCATCTACGACTGCCTGACGTATTAGACAGCGTGGAGCCCGCAGGTTCTAATGGACGGTACGCGGCCAGTCGGGGGTATCCCGAGATCACATTGACCGCACGTCTACGCCGGATCATCGCCTCATCGACCCAACCGATTATCGCCGAGTGATTCGTGTCTGCCTCGTACTCGATCTTACTGTTGACTTCGCCGCCGAAATCCTCGGGTAGCATGTACCGCGAGATGTCACCGCCTACGGTTTCGTATTTGGTGATGGCAAATGTGTCTCCCACCGCTGGAGTAGTTCCTCCAGTGTTTCCATATTGGTCAAGCCATCCGGCGACCGTGATAACGCCTCCAGACGTTGTATAGTCAGTGATCTGTGCATAGCTTCCGATACCCGTTCCGGTGAGAATGAAGATCCACCAGGTATTGAGGTCGTCGTCTGAGGCATAAGAGGTCTCCAGCGTAGCATCAGTTAGTGACGTAGCGTCGGCGGCATCAGCAGTTCCAGTAACCCTGGTCGTGTCGATGTTGACCCGCATCAGCCTCCGCATCCACCGCCAGCCCTTACGAGGGGCATCAGCTATGAACATCTTGATGGCATCGTTGACCTCCTCCTTACAAATCTGAAGGCTGTATTCATCGTCTGCCGGTACCAGTGCTTTGCCTGTACCGCCGGCGAAATAAGCTATGCCCTGCTCGTTCGCAGCCTTGGCTACCAGATCACTGTATGAATACGCTGATGTTGGCTCGCTCAACCTAAGTCTCCTTCTAAGAGTATCACTACCTGACCGGCTATCAAAACGGTAAATCCAGTCAAGACTCTATTCTTGATAAGTGTTACTTCTTCGGACTCAAGAGTAACCTCGTCATTGTCGTTGATCCTCTGGGCCAGCTTGAATAACTTCAGTTTCTCAGTACCGGGTGTCGGGTTCTTGGGGTCCTCAGCGAGCAGTGCGTTAACCAGGATCTCCCTGACTTTTAATTCTTCTTGAATAACTTCTGCATGTCCGTCAGCATCCTTCGGACCTTGCTTGGGCTGGATCAATACATTACCATCCATGTCTACTAAACTTTTTGTCGTGTCGATCTTCATTTCTTTTCTCCTGAGTGAAACTTTTAATAAAGGCCCGACCCCCTCTTCACCCAGAAGAGGAGGCCAGGCAACGAACTCAATTGTTACGAAGCCGCTGTCCAATAGTGCAAGTAATAGGTGGTACCGGCAATGTAGATGGGAATAGAACCACCAGAGGCGTCACCGGCTTGAACAGTGGCAACATCACCACAATCTCCGGCATTTCTGATAGCTACTAAACCATCCCAATTGTATGTACCCGCGTGAATGTAGATCGCGTAAGCATTAGCCGGAGCAGCAACTGACTCATCAACATAATACTCAAGCGAAATACCGGCGACACTTCCACCCGACAAAGTAGGTGCAGTAGATGTTACCTCAGTCTCTACTGTACCGTAGAAAGCCGAGTTCCAATGCCCACTCGTAACAGCGATGGTAGCGGCATCCTTGAAATGCAGATTAGCTGTCACGACATGCACAACGCTACTTACCAATGCAGCATTGACATACGTTCTGAACTTCCACATACCCCACATCGCATTTCCGAGGCCGGCAATCTCGCCCACGTAATACAATGCCCTAGCACGACCCGTACCATCGAAGCGATAGTTTCTCTGATCGAGCACAACGTTATTCGATGTGATCTCATCGTCAACAATCAGTGAGTTCGAGGCACTATCACCGGCACCCTTTATGGCATTGTACTCAAATTTTTTGAACTCCATCCAGACTAAACCATCGACGCTGGAGCGATCAACAGTCTCTCTGGCCACACCAACGGCCCTACCGGGGTAGTCGATGTCGGCTTGACCGTCACGGATACCCATAATGGTTCTGTCGAGCGTGCAATTCTGAGCACAGAAAACTGGAACTACTGAACCCTCTATGGGTTCCCAGATTTCGATGGTGTCGCCATCGGCTCCACCTAGCGGCCCGAGCGACTTGACTATACCGGCAAACGCATGGAGGTTAGCAGTGAGCGGTTCCTCGACTAGAGTAAACCGTGCGTTATACGTCTGAGCGCCCTCAGCAAAAGTCGTGGCATTTTCACCACCGAAGTCACTACTAAGACGATTAGTCGTCTCTTCTTTTATGTTGGATGTGGCGTCACTATTGTAGCAAACAGGCTGGCCGACCTTGAGAACCGTAGCGGCGGTAACAGGTCGCCATACGACTTTCTTCATCAAGGCCGCAGTGTCTGCCGTAGCGATAGACCACATTGCCAATTGTCCAGTACTCATGTTAAATTCTCCTTTACTAAATTATCGGTTGGCCTACGAGGTAATGGGCCTATGTATGACAAATCCAGCAGTTCTACGGTTCGTACACAGGTTATTGTGCGAGCCATCAAGGAAGATGGTGAACGTAGTATGCTGCCCACGATCTGTCATCGGCTCGGACTCTTCCATCCAGTAGCCATCCTGCACATAGGGAACGAACTTCTCGAAGTCAACACAATAGAACGGCTTAGTCTCAGTACTCTGGACCGGCTCAGTGATGCCATCAAGCTGCGAGATATAGAGCACGGGCAGACGATTGATGAAAACCAGACCGCCTTCGTCCATGCGAATGTTACCGAGCACGTCCTTGCCCCTGTGGTTATCATCCTTGGCGTCAGCCAGTTCCTGAAGCAGTACGGCGTTATCAGCATCAGTATAGACACGTTTCTTCCCACCACGCACCTGCGAAGGGTCGTTGATAAAGTTCGGCACCTTGAAGTTAGTCTTCAGGACGGCAGTACGGAACGTTCGCAGAAAGCTGTTATCAATCTTGGTGTATGTAGCCGCATAGTTCTTCCACTTCGGCTGGGCGTTTCCGTCCAGGCCGGCGACGACAGTACTCGTAGTGCCGTTCTCAAACCGGACGGTCTGGCCGTTAAAGCCAGCCGTAGTCGCATCGTCGTCCAGGTAGTTCAAGTAGTACGGAACGCCATAAGGATTAAGATCATCAGTGGCCGAATCGGGGGCCTTCCAGAAGCGATCCTCGATCAGATCAGCCAAACTCCAGAGACCGTCAATACGCCTGGTTTCCAAGAGGCGAATAAAACCCTTGGCTGAGTTCTTATTGCGGAGAATCTCCAACTTATCCCACGAATAGTTCGTGCCAATCTGCGTCCAGGGAACATCGATCTCATACATAACATCGCCGACTGCCGGCTCGTCAGTATCGAAGAGTCTCCGGTACCTGGCATTGCCAGTCGGGTTCAACATCAACTTACGTTTGATCGAAGTTCCACCGTCAATCTCCATACGGTCCTGCTGATAGATCCGGCAGGCTTCGTAGTTCTGGTTCGTCCAGGTCACTTCAAAGTACTGCTTCGGCAGATC
>LAZR01000274.1_pt1 | contig 48555 bp, 73 predicted proteins | sample 329461 | NCBI WGS metagenome assembly LAZR01 (sample SAMN03002196, study PRJNA259156) | marine sediment metagenome | biome: sea floor; feature: Hydrothermal impacted sediments; material: marine sediment; isolation source: Loki non-amplified sample from Loki's castle hydrothermal vent sediment ...
CGCTCACAGTGGGCCTCCAATCGGGAACGTCAGAGGCATGTTAAGAGGATTCTTTCGGCCGCCCGCTGCTGCCACTTCAACCGAAATCGTCTGCGTGCCAGGTGTGATTAGACCGAATGGCTCGGAAAACAGTTTTTTGATTTCACTAGTCTCAAGAGCACGATTCCAGATCGCAACGCTCTCGATCTGCCCATCTAATGCTCGCGTTGCATCGGCGGGGTCTCGATCACCAATATAGATTTTTCGTTCATCTGCGGTGCCTGCCACGGTCGCAATTGGTCCGGCAGCAACCTTGTCGCCGTTACTAAAGAATTTCCCATCAAGGTAGAATCGGCAATGGTCACCACCTCGCCAAGTTACGGTGTATAGGTGGCACTCGTCTAACGTGACTATTGAATTATCGGACAGCATGTTCCAATTGCCAGACGTAGCGTTGATAAACAGTCCCATTCCCAATGTCCCGCCGCCTTCGGGACCATAGGCCCAACCCCACGAGTTGCCAGTCGTCGCTCCATGATGGTCAAGAAATCTCGAATCGCGAGCGCCATCCAGACTTCTAACGGTAGACCACACCGACCAAGTCGCTTCTGTCGCACCACCCATATCGAGTGCGTCACTGAAAGGAATGTCAACGCGGAACGCATCACCAAGACCTCCGAAATCGAGCACAGGTCCACGTGGCTTGGTTACCCATGTTGTGCCGATGTTTGTTCCGTCAGCCGTACCATCGCCGACTACGCTCTGACTGCGGGAACCTGCGTTCTCCCAAAACGGGGAATAGAGACAAAGATTGTCCTCCAACGAATCACCCTCATTGATCCCATACCCATGCGGCGAAGGCTTATTACCGTCGAGCATGAAGATTCCAGGCGGTGCGGTTGGAAATGCGTGCATTAGGTTGTTGTTTCACCGGTGTAGATTTGTCCAACCGCACGAATGACAACATCAGGTCCGCCGCCAGCACCATAGTCGGCTTGAATCGTGACATTTACACCGCCAGGCACCCACATCTGCCATAGGTCGGCTTGATTTGTTACAACGTCAGCTTGGGCCGATGTGTGAGGGCCTTTCATTAAATCATCTAATACCAACGTACTGGCCACGACTTTAGCCACACGTGCGAACTCGACTCGTGTGCCTACTGCCATATCACCAACAACAATAAAATCGCCAGCCGCAAAACCGGATACACTAGCTACTTGCAGAATTTGGCCAGAACTATTGACATTGATGGTTGTTGCATTAGCCGACACGGCACCACCAACTCGCGATAAGCTGCTGTTGACGGATGGACCATCATCGGCATTTCGTCGCACATTTATTCGCACAGGCAAACCGGTAACCGTTCCAGTCGCTTCTCTACCCACATAAAGGAATAACATCCCTCCACGCTTACTTGTTAGATCCCATTCTGCATTGGCAGCATGGTCGGCAATTGTTTCGCCAACGTCAACAGGTTCGTTATCTAACAGAACTATTGCTGCACCCCAATTAGGAATCGTGTTACTCATACCACGTTCTCCGTATAACCCGCGTACTTCAGCCGGCGTTGCAAGCCTACAATCGCCGCAGCTTTCTCACAAGCACAAAACGTCCGCAACGCATCCCGTCGTGAATCGGCTTCGGCTTGCGTGATCTGCATGGCCTCGATGCCGATCGTCATTGACGTAGCGCCTCCGATGCCGCTATTGAAGAGTGTCTCCTGCCAGGAGACACCAACTGCGTTGTCATTTCCTTGATGCTACTATTCGGCTATCTCATACCAATTGATCTGAAAGTTAGCCTGGTTATCATCAGTAGTTGTCTCAATAGTTATTAGCCATGACTCACTAGCTGGCATTATCCACTCATCCTGATCTCGTGAGTGTCCCCCAGATATAACTGCACCTGCACCAATTCCAGTAGCAAGACCAAACGTAGTAATGAATGGAACATTCACCCCATTAAATGCTGTGGCCCTTGTCGGGTACTTAGAAATCGTTGTTAGTGGTGACCCTGCCCCCAACTTCCGATTATATGTATCCTGTACAATACCTGGAAATCGGAGTGTGTTTGTATGTAGCTTCACAGTTGTTACCTTTTCGCCTGTAGCAATGAAAACTATATGTACCCTCTTTGCTCCGGTCTTAATCAGAAAATCTAGTATCTTGGGGGTGTTAGGAGTTTCCTCTAAAGAAACCACAAAGGTAGCATCATCAGTTCCCCCTTCAACATCTTCAACCGTTTCAGTAACAACAAAACCACGACCGGCAACACCCGCAGTTGCGATTAAATGAGTAGTGCCATCAGTCCAAGCAATGTCAGCAAAATAATTGTTGGTTGACGCCTCACAATCCGTCACCATTGTATCGACAATTTCGGCTATGTTAGCCTCGCCATCGACCACAACAACAACAGAAGCATCCTCGATTATGATAGTAAAAATATCCCCGTCGTCTACAGTTCCTCCAGGGGTCAAGTGGGCCACTTGTTTAACAGCAATGTCATCTAGTAACTGTGTTACGGAATACGTAAAAAGTTTACCCGCATGGAGCCTTCGCTCAGTATCATTAACAATTGCAATAGAGTTAGTCTCTCCGTCAAGAAGCGATGGGGAAATCTGTCCAAAGACTGAACCACATAGTAACAGAAACGCTAACAAGTATTTCATAGCTACTCTCCAAGTATAGAAAAAGACCGTCGGCCTACTGGTAGTTGACCGACGGCCTAAGACCCATGCAACGCAGCCGTTGTATTAAGTAGACGAGAACCCACGAACCAAAACAAAGGGACGGGTACAATAACTGAAGGGATTACTCTGCGCTTCAAGTTCCACACCTTTGCCAAACTTCAACAATTCTTGCTTAGCATAGAATTCACGGCCAAGAGTATTGACAGTCTCAACATAGGGCGCAGGTGAAAAGTGTGTTCTAAACAATCCCCGAACACCTACAGGAAAGAACCTAGCATCTCCTGCAGGAATAAATGTTTGGCTCGCAACTGATCCACGATACTCCTCAAAGATAATATCGCCATAAGGGAAACCTGCCCGCGGATCATTTCGCAGCATCACGCTACTATCAAACCTTGCATAGGCCGCCGTAACATTAGCATGGTCAATCAATGCACGGAAAAACGTGGGCCCACACAAGGCATGGATATGATCGTAAACAACGCCGCCCAATGCCGTTTCAATCTGTCCCTTAACTTCTAGGCACTTGGTGCGAATCTTCGTAGCAGCCGTTCCAAACACGAAGTCCTTGGTCTGCTCAGTCAGGCTGTACTCATCCCACCAATCATAAATTGGCGTGCCATCCGCATCAAGGAGCAATCCCTGAATAGCCTTTGCACGATGAAACTCTCCCGTAGTTACTAGATGCTGCTTCATCTTTTCCAGACGACGGTTGACAACCTCGTTTACAGCGTCAGTCTCATTGTCAGACCCAAACGACCTAACACCCTGTACATCATCTGCCAAGACAATATCATGCAAGGGTAGATGCGTTGCCTCAAACCTACGAGAATTGCGGGTCTCTCGATTCATCTCTTGCCCAGGATCACCGCGCTTTGCAGTTTTCACTAGACCGAGAGTACCATTCAAGTATTCGACTTTGATAACCGTAGTCGCAATAGGCTCAGTATCAAACAGCCCTAGCTGCTCAATTCTTGAGGGTACATGAGGAAGCAACTCAATAGCCTCGGTCATTGATACGAGGCTGAAGTCGTCCGTCTTGAAAACATCTAATGCGTTCGCCATCAGATTGGTCTACCTTATAATTACGTAGTTTGTGTCGAAACCGTAAGCTCAGCAATCGGAACAATACCCAAAGCTTTCAGGGCTGCGTCAGCATTGGCTTCCGTTTGAGAGTTGTAGTCGAGTTGGTCCTTGGCTACAATCAGCGGACCCCGAACTGCGAACAGTGCTTCTCCGCCCCCACCTGTAGTATCACGAGTAATCGTTACACTGGTTACACCCGTTAAATCTCCAATTGTAGACGTAACAAGTCGCCATGACTTCCCAGCATACTCACCACCGCTGAATGTTAAGACAAGCGTTCCCGTAGCACTAGGAATATCCCCTGTTGCAACAATATCCGAAGTATTGCCTGTTGCAACATCAATAGCCGTGTTGATTACAGAAAGGGCGTCATCGTGATTTAGTGCAGTGGTGCTTACTACTGCACCCGTAGACTCCTTCATAAATGTAAGGGTATACGTATCATCCGTACCAGCACCTACCATAACAATGTTCTGTACTTCGTCAACAGTTAGGTCAGGGTCTTCAAGACAGATAGCAGAAGCATTGCCACCAGAGGCTTTGCCTGTAGTCGTCTTAACATTGATAACACTGCCATCCGTACCCGTCAATGCAATATCGTCAACGTCTACAGCATCGAAAGTCTTTCCAGCAAAGCCTGTACCACTGAAAGTAAGAACCATAACGATTGCAGCAGTATTAGCAATCTCTGTAAGAACAATGCCATTAGAACCACAGACGGTGTCAAGCGCTGCCTGAATCGTTGCAGTCATAGTCGCTTCTGTAGCAGACCATGCGCAAGCAACCGTTCGACTAATCTCTCCGGCAGCCGTTGGTACATGGAGGAAAAGCGTTCCACCTGTATGTGTCCCACCAATAGTAATAGTTTGAACCTCATTAACAGCAGCAGATATGTCCAACATCTCACTACTTACTTCTTGGCACACATCTCCAACAGCCAAGTTCTGACCCGTCTGAATCTTCTTTGTCTCGAAGTTAAAGCGATTGCTGAACAACTCCCGAACAACATCGCCAATAACTTTGGGGGGAGTGCGTGTAAGGGTGGAAGACCTACCCATGATAAATGCTCCTCAAGACTTGTGAGTATGTTTGTATGAACTACTTAGCGGATTTTGCAATCTTCTCAGCACTCAAGACCAACCCAGACTTCTTAGGGTTTCCATCCTTATCAAGAGTAGCCTGTGGACCGCTCTTTTCCTTAAACGAAGTAACCTCTTCATTCTTAGTAAGCGCTGCAGCAATCCCTTTGAACCCATCATCAACAGGTTCATCTTGTAGAGATAGAGATAGCGACGTATCTCCGCAGAACTGCTCCGTCAAATCTTTGGCAACTGCCGGAGTAATCTTGCCACTATCAACAAGACCTTTGACCTTGTTCTCCCTGTTCTCACGAACAACATCCATGATAGCTGCGGCAATAGGCTTAGATGTTTTCTTAGCATCCTTTGCGGACTTCTTCAAGCCTGCAACAAAAGACACAAGAGCTTTTTCGATGGTACCATCGTCAGCACCATCGTCGAACTTCACACCGATCTTCTTAGCAACATCGGAAAGGGCCATGTCTCTTGGCTCCGTTTTTGATTTAGGTTTCTTTACAACTAACGACGCAGCTATTGCCTTGAATCCCTCAAGTCCGGGTATACAAGGATAATCAGTCAAAGCTATGTGTTGAATAGGTCTATTATAGACGTTACCTTTACCATCTATAACAGGCTTGGTAGGAACATAGATACTTACATCAGATGTTAAAGCAAGCTTAGCTGCCTCTTCATCCCTGAACTTGACCGTAGCAAATAAGGCATCAACACCTTTTGCATTCTTGGTAACATCAAGCGCAGTAACTTGTCCTCGATTCTGTTCGGGATCAAACGTATGATCTAAGGGAAGAGGTACACTAACACCTGCATCAGACATTAGAGCAAAGGTATTAGACCAGTGCTGAATATCTTCAATATCTACAGTATCTTGAAAACGATTGCCTTCAAGATCCTTGAGAGTAAACTCACCAACCGGAATAACCTCCTTACGAAACGTAAGCGGATCATCCTTATCTGCTAAAGCCCATTCTTCCTTGCTCGGCGAATTGTATACACGTGCAGTGCTCATACTTCTATTATATGTTGTGGTCAGCTACGATACCGGAAGTTTCTCAAACCGTATTCCATTATCACCCTTGAAAGGCTTAAGATGTAAGTTATCACCGTAAGCAATAACATCTGGAATACCCTTAGGGAATGCAACACAAGTTACACGTTGGTCAGTCTCTATCTCCTCCTCAACCACACCTATAAAGTGTATGCACTCTCGCATATGACATTTAGGTTGTATCATCATTTGAATTGCCTTTCAAGGTATTTCTCTACATCCTTAGGAAGTGTCCCCTGTTCGTAGTTTGGATGTGTCCATGCTCCAAAACTCTCCGCAAAAAATTCGTGTTGATTTGTTGCGGCGTAATAAGAAACGTCGTTTCTATTCTTTGTGTAAATTGCAAAAAACTCTGCCCTATCACCTTCACTTTTCCAAACTTGCTCGTGCATAGCATGGCCATACTCATGCCTTGTTACATCAGCAACACTTTCCCCTACGGTATAGAACAGCTTTTTACGCTTCTTCGCGAACTTCGTTGCGGTCTTTATACTCTTATCAACACCTATTGTGGGCTTTTTACTTGTGGGTGTTGCACGCTTAGTAGCAATAGCCATCCGTTTATCAGGGTGAAACTCTCCTGCTGCACCCACATGCTTTGAACTGACGTTGTCACCATTAAAAAGCGTAATCTGTTTAACAGCACCTTCGGAATGCTTCCCAACAATACGATCCAATCTTGTAATAGACTTCTCCAACCTCTGTTCAACAACTTTCTGTTCCTGTTTCGTATATCCCCTAAACCTAGTAGCCTCGCGAGGTTGGACTTTAGGCTTACTAGGAACCTTCCCAGCTCTAGCTATAGTCTTAGCCATCTTCTCCTCAGCATCTTCCCGCAGCTTAGTAGACGTGGCTAACTTCTTCTCAAGTGCAATCAACCTCTTAGCGCCTTCCTTACGCTGTTCCTCTAACTGCTTTCGCAACTTCTCTGTTTTCGTTAAAGGCTTGGGCTTAACAACCTTGGGCTTGGGCTTAACAACCTTGGGCTTGGGCTTTCGTATGCCCCGCTTTTCAAGATCCTTTTGTCTTCTAGCAGCCTTCTCCTTTCTTACACCCTCTTGGAAAGCTTCTTGCGCAGGGGTCAAGAATGCTCTTGGCTTCACTACAGCTACACCCGAATTACCTACAAACCCTTTATCAGGTGTGGCTACACTACCATCGGGCAACTTGCTTGGCGCCTTCTTTCTCTCCGGCTCGAAAAGGGGTATAGTAGTACAGCGACAGTTCCAACCATTCGGCGGCCAGTTAGTTTTCCAGAAAGGGTCTTCCTTTGGTAGTATGGTTCCGTCGAACGCTTCATGTTCTGGCCTAACTCTATCATCAGTAATAGCAACGTATTCATAACCCCATAGTATCTCCTGAATAACAGGGTCTTGGTCTGCTTGCCAACGTCCTGCGTTATATGCTAACTGTGTTTGTGTTCTTACTAACGTCTCCGCGTTAGCCTTGACATTCATTTCGTCGAACCTAGCCTGCAAGTTCTTAATAGTTGGTGATACATGCAGACCCTCTTTCTGTGCGATTATCAACTCGTCTCGTATCTCCTCCTCAGCAGGCTTGGTAAAATCCTTAACAGACTTCAAAACATTACGTACATACTGCGCCTTTAATACCTTTGTAGCTACACCTAACTGATCCTCCAACGCTTTAACAGATGCCGTCAAGAGACTAAGAGACAATGACTTGCTTTTAGGCCGTAGGCTAAACGACCGTTTCATCCCAAGAAGATGGGAAAAGAGCGCAACGTCCGTAAGAAGTTCTACCAACTCCGCGGATACTTCTTTGATACTAGCTTGTGCAACGATCCTACCCCGCAATATTCCAATCATTGGAACGATAGCTCGAACCGCTTTACGCTCTACTAACCTAGTATCTAAGTCTATTCGACGAATTATTACAGTGTGAGGCATTAACTCAATAACCCTCAATCACCTTGTAGTTCACATCTACATACGTACAACCTCTTGGACCGCAGACCTTTTGCTTTCGGGTCTTCTGTATCACACGATAACGATACAACTTATGCCTACGTAACTCGATGACCTGCCCTTGCGCCCAGCCTAGTATAGGATGTTGGTGACTAACTATCCTAGAACCAATTGGCAACCTACTAAGAACTGGCACCAACTTTCGTAACAATTCAGGATCAAGATAGACAGTCACAACTTGTCGTGACTCACCCCACTTCATTTGTAGTATATCACCTTGCCGGATTTCTACCAAATGACTGAGGCTATTACGCTTCACATTCTGTTTAGCAATTGCTGCAATCTTAGAGTCTAACTCGATACCTACAGCCTTAACCCCGTACTTGGCAGCAGCAATGATTGGAATGCGACCGTCACCGCAACCCAAATCAACTACCATATCAACAACCGTCACATCAACAGAATCTAACATAGCCACCACAACATCAGGTGGAGTCGTGACGTAGTGGGATTCTCCGGCTTGGAGTATTGAAGTACATAGAAAGAAGTTGGCTACAAGTATATAACTTTTCATGATTACCTACCAAGCAACTTTCGCAAGATGCCTTTCTTTTGTACATGACTTCCATTATTAGTAACACGTTGAACTGTTCCGATAGTTCCCTCGAAACCTACATCGTTATGCAAACGGTAGTGCAGTCTCATCCGTTCAATATTGGTCAACGTCTTCAGATAGTCGTAACTCTGTCCGTGATTCGCTAAACTATTCAAGACACACATACCACAAGTAGACAACCTACAACCTACATCCGGCCTAAGGGTTGGACCCGTTGATAAGCTAACATCCGGTTTTGATCTAGTAGGCTGTTCCAATTGCAACAACACCTTACCGCCCTTGACTGTCGTAACCTCAAAAGTATCAATGTTAGAGGATGCCAACCTAATAGCGTCCATTACTGGACCGCCATATAGTGGCGAACACATAAACCAGACAATGCAAGCTGTTAAAATGCGCATGTTAATTCTCGACTAAGATAGGCGGAAACAGTGGCACACATACCTCTCTACCTCTGTTGGATTTATAACATTGTGTAACCCAATATTCATCTGACCTATTATCAGGTATCGGCACACCTCCGTAAAGCTTATGCAGAATAGACTCCGAAGGATCACCTTTCCAAGATGCAGGCAACCCGCGCACAATAGTTGCCGACATAATCCCACCACGAGTATGGTATAGTCCCATGTTATGTCCGCCCTCATGCAGTAGCAACTCCGTTAGCATAGCTACTAAATCTTGGGGCTCATAAGAAGCTAAGAGCTGCAACCATATCTTACTACTACAAGACTCATTACTACCAACAATCGCCAGACCTATCCAGGGCTTTCTGCCAAGCGTAAACGATAGGGTGGTATTGGCATTCTCTCTATCGTCTGTACGTATCCACTGCATTCCGATCTCGGCATTAGCAGCTACGAACCTGCCCCATACAGTCTCTAGTATCTTCTCCCAAAACGATGGCATGTTCTTGGTATCAATGAACATAGTTGCCGCGTGGTAATCACCAATGTCGTGGCAACCTTTCCACGACCCACTACCAATCGCAGCTTGCACGTTACGCGGGCGAACCTCTTCACCATAATCAGGGTACTCACATCTTGATATCTCAAATAGCTCAGCAGTAGCAGGGCCACTAACTCCATTACTCCTAGCTGGCCGTCCATGATGTTTTAAGCACAAAGGATCAAGACACTCTACCATAAAGTCTTGGTAACTTGCTACAGCTTTCTCAATTACTGGATGCGCTAGGGTCAACGCAAACGTATCTTGGGGAACCTCCTGCCTATCACCAAATGGGAACTTCAGATGACCAGTCTTCAATAGCAGTTCAATTACTTCTTGATCCTTCATTATTTCTCCCTTGTAGCTTCGGCAGCTTCATAGGTACTATAACAACCGGAAATAGGGCAGCAGAAAGGCGCATCGCGCTCAGCTACTTGCCGGCTGAAAGCCTGGAATCCGTCATCAGTATAGAGAACACGACGCTCTATAATCCGTCCGTCATAGATGTTCCACACTGTCTCGTCTAAGAATGTTGGCAGACCGTCCGCCAGCTTTGGCAACTTATCCATGATGCCATACAACCGTTTAATCTCCGCTGCTAACTCTTGAGCCTTACGAACTCGATCTCGGCGTACCATAACTTTACCTTACTGCAACGTCTCGCCTATAAGAGAAATTGCTTGACCATACTTAGCGAGACTTGTTACATCCTCCAAAGCCTTATCAACAAACTCCGCAAAAGGTTCCCACTTATCTGCTGAGTCACCGAACGCAGTAGCTAATCCATTGGTCAACATAACATTAGCAGCACGTACTGAACCCAACTCCTCAACTTTCGCACCTATCCCTGAGAAAGTCTTACCTACTGCCTGTTGTCTTGTGTACTTCTCATTTGTAACGGGATCAGTTACTACGCTACTACGTACCGACTCAGGCACACTTGCAAGCCACTTATTGATAAGCTTTTTAGTAATGCCCGCATCTATCGGAGGAGGAATATCATCACCTTCTGGAATGATATTGAACACTGCCACAGCCATAGCTGTATGACCTCCTGACTCAATGCGCAGTGTTACAGAATAGGGCACAAGAAACTTGTTATGACTATGCACAGACACATAGATTAACTTCTTACCCGTATCATACTTGACTGCCTCGTCGGATATACTAGGCCAGAAGTGTAACGTCACATCACCTTCTGAAGTACCCGTTATGTCCAATACAAGTAGTGTGCCTGACTTCACCTTCTCAGGAACACTTAATACAGCCTTTGCTAAACCTATCGAGGGTTTAATTCGACCCCTCTTCTTAACTTTGACAACAGGTGCGGCTACGTCCCCTGGTTGTTGTGGCTGTGCGAATGCAGTAGTTGCTAATAGTAATGTAAGAAGTAATGCGCGCATAGTGTCCTCCCATGTTTTGGTGAAGAAAAACCCACGGACCGCGCTACAGTGTGGCAGCACGCACACTCCCTGTAGGCGGTCAACGTGGGCTTCCCGTAGTTAAGCTACTGTCCCTCAGGCATAGGAACCGAAGCCATGACTCTTTGAATATCCTCAGAATCCAGAGCACGTAATTCATTCATACCCTCGTCTACTTTCCTCCACAACTTCTTACCCCGCAAACCTTTCTCTTGTATAAGGATTCTGCGAATAGCCCATCGTTCTCGGGGTCCAGGCTTATTCAACCCAGCCTCAATGTCATCGCGATCGCGATTCTCTTGGCACTCTTGAATTGCCTCGATAATAGCCGTAATAATCATAATCCATTCCACAGCACACCTCTCTTTCTTTAGGGAAGTTTCTCATCTAACCTAATTAACAATGCCTTAATCTCCGCAAGACTTTCATCTATATGTTTATCATGTTCAACCTGAACTTCTTGATGTGTATGCAACTCCGACTTAGCAGAGTACCCTGCCCATGCAGCGCCACCAATTGTTGCAAGACCTAGCCCTATGCACGTAAACAGCACACCGTTAATCCTACCGAAAGTCTTACGATAAGATGCACAATCATCCTTAGTAACTTGCCCAGACATTTACTCTGATTCCTTGCTAGGTATTCCAAGTTGATCTTCCATAGCCTTAACATCAATATCAGCTATCACTAGTATTCCATCAGGACTCTTTAGAATGTCAGAGTACACTGATCGGATATACTCCAACACTAGATCAACAATTGGTGCAGGTGATATGAAGACTGTGTTCTCAGCTTCGGGACCATAGTTAAACCGTAGCAGTTGATTTACTAGATGCCAGTTGACAAGTTGCACAACTACCTTATGCCTAACTTCCATGTTAATAATTGCCATGTCCGCGTGCTGTTCTGCCTCTGACTTAGTTCCGAATTGCCCCTCTAAGATTGCACGTTCAGGCATTCCAAAAGCTCGTACTTTCAACGCATCTAAATACTTCATCCGTGCAACCATAGAAAATTGCTTAGGCCCTCCGTCATCAAGCAAATCTATGCTCCACCCACCTCCCAAGTCCCTGTCTATTGAATCCTTCAAACTTTTTGCACCCGTTGGCATTGCTATCTTACCAGATGACTCTAAGGTATTTAATAGATCGGAGGCAATTTCAAAGTTATCTACGTCCTTTTTACCATTATGTATAGCAGTACCTTCAGGGTAAGACACCACCCAATGCGCACCTGCTATGCGGTTATCGTACTTCTTTGCTACATCGTTGGCCTTATCCCAATCGTCTTGTGTACTCTTAACAATCTCCAACAGACCTTGACCATACCAGTTAGTTCCCTCTACGTCAATGTATAGAACAAGGACTTCATCAGTACTTAGAGTTATATCATTACCCATTGCCAAAGTTTGCTTGATACCAAGCAAAGCTCCGTTAGACCTATCTACAAGTAGCCTAGATATGTCATGCAATAGGGGCTTAAGTTTCTTAATACCTATCTGCCTACTAGGCAGCAACTCAAACACCTTCTCGAATGACTGCCAACCAAAGTCTGTACAACCTAAGAAACCTGTACGCAAGATGTGCATACGTAATGGAGCCATCTGTACGTCGATAAACTCTTTAGCACCATCAGGCGCATCCTTAGTTGCCTCTATTGACCAAGGGGCTGCCAGTATTGGAGCAATACTTAACTGCCTTGCAAGAGCTATCGTAGGGTCTTTGCGCAACGCGCGCAACTGTTTGTAAGTAGCACTGCCAACAGTTCGAGCTAAAGTATCATCGAACTGCACAGACAGTATTTGCGAAGGTGTCTTCTCTTTTGTCTTAGCCATTAGATTAGTTGCTCGAATATATCTGATCCGTTCCTGTTGACTCTAGGCGAACAGGGAACAGCTTGTGGATAGGATAACCAAGTGCGTCCGTCATGTGCCCCACGTCTCCATAGTCATCAGGATCGGAGGTACCCTCTTTGTATGCTCTGCTCTTTAAGTCCTGAATAAGGTGTGTGCATCTTGGATGTATGAAACATCTACGTTCTTGCTTAGCGTTACAGAGTAATCCGTTAGTTGCTGCAAACCTTGACGCTATACGAGGGTTGGCAGGTGGGTAATATACTCTTGCACCTGAGAACCGGGTATCGTTCCGTATCTGTAAATAATCTGACATATCCGCAGATGAACGTCTCGCCGCACCTGACGCATCACCGAAGAATTCAAAGCCCGTCGAATGTTGTCCGTATCTTCGATAAAGTTCATCAAGTGTTTGCCTTGTGTTTGTATTCCTGATTGATAGCTCATCGAATATATGTACCTTATCCTTACCAACCCGATGCCCTATTACCCATGACATAGGATCGACGTTGAAATCACTGCCGACCAATATTGGCAATGATGGGTTGTACAATATATCCTCAGTTACGTTTAACGCTTCACTAAACGCATAGAAGATTGCACCACTAATATCCTCAAAGCTTGCCTCGTACTGTTCACGAAAGTCTGCTGCCCCTAGCTTAGACATTGCAAGAGCAATCTCTTCAGGTCTAAGTATGTCAGAACTAGGCCAGTTGAATGTCTCTGTCTTCTCCCCAGGTTCCTCGAATGCTCTCTTAAACTCTAGCGCACCTATACCATACCTCTTCGGCACACCTATACGAAGGCACCAACCCTCGCGATGTGCAAGCGCTGGTAGTACAGTACGATCAAACGTCCCAGGTTTAATGTCCGCGGATTCATCAATGACTCCCCCGTCCCACTGTACCCCTTCTATACGCTGTGGCTGGTCCATACCAACAACATATAACTTGCTTCCGAAGATAGTCTTAACGACCATATCGGAAATGTTCGGTTTACCTTTTAACCAATCTTGTGGTATTAGCGCAAGTAGCTGTTCCCATGCTACACGCTTTGCTTGCTTGTATGTTGGTAGTCCGTAGAAGTAGATCGGATCAGGCCAAGGCTTCCTGACTGCAAGGTAGCGAACGATCCTACGCCTAGCAAGCTCCGTCTTGCCTGACCCTCGACCACAAGCAGCAATGATGAATCTAACCTTACTGCGCCACATCTTAGCTTGTAGCTCATGGTATCGTAGCTGGGTCCAAGCGTTAGTTAGCACCCTATCACCCAACGTAGAACTATTGGCAATACAACAGCGCATGGAATCACTGCCAGCATTAACCAGAACCTAATCCTAATTGATTGCAAACGTGCTTGATGTTGGCGTACATTCTTTTCCGCTACAATTTGCCACCGTTCTAAAGGAGTCATATCTCTACTTCCCTAAAAGGCTTCTCTATACCATGACCACAACACGCAGACACAACACCCTCTATACTACCCAGACAAGCATCATGCCCTAAGTCTGTAGGCATACACCTACACTTTCTACAAGACCTCTGAACAGTTATTGGTGTACAGGTATCAACATACACCCATTGCTTACCCAATGCCTTTATAGGCCAACCTCGTTGGTAAGATGTAGCAGTCATTGACTTGGTACCGTTGAATCCATATCCAATGCGTCTTGATCTGGGGTTAAATTCGTACCTACTTGCTCAACAGGCATTACCAACTTCTCGTGTATCAGCTTCTCGAAGACTCTAGCCTTTGGTAAGTCATCTTTGAAAGCCTCATAAGCAAGCTTAACGATCTGATTAACAACGTGTCCAAGAGCATGGACAGATAGCTTATCACTTGCTGCGTTCTCTATGTCTTGTGCTACCTTAGCTGTTGCTACAATCTCCTTGAGTGCATCCCTAACAAGCATACTCGCATTTAGTATAAGCTTTTCCTTACCACTTGTCAAAGCGACATCAAACAATAGCATAACTTGCATAGCAGTTTCCCGCATCACTGCAAGCTCTTCTAAGACACTGCACTGCTCACTAACGGGAGCATCTAACGAAGTCTCTATAACTTGTTTGAGTGTTCCCGACAGTCTTTTGGCGTAGAATACTGGCAACCTATTAACCCTTGGTCCCTTACCGCCTACGTGTCCACCATGAAACTTACAGTAGTTTCTACCGGGTACAGCCCACTTACAACAAGGCTCACCATCCCGCCTTCTCTTAGCCTTACAGGCGCGGGGATGGATGGTGCCCTTAGCTAAATAGTAACCTACATGCCTGGAGTTGAGCACTTGGCGATTGCCTCCTGATATACCTTAGCAATCTTCCACGGACGCACGCCGACCCTCTTAGCTATCTCTGCAAAAGTCTGCTCATATAGAACATGCAATGTTACAATCCTTCTCTCGTAACCTGTGAGGCTTCTCATTAAATATTGTACGTTGTCGGCGTCATCCATATCGAAAGTTTCTGAAATCTTATCCTCTATTGAATAGAACTCAGCATCAAGCGACACTACACATTGACCGCGACGGTTCAGCCACGTATAACAATGCCATTTTAAGTTGTTAAAGACCCATGTACTAAGTTTTGATTTCTCTGGTATCCAACGCTCTATGATTCCAGGCACACGGTCTAAGACAACCTCTGAGAACATATCATCAACTAAATGCGCACGTTCCCTACAAACCTTATGGCATACCTTATAGCATAAGGGTAAGTTATCCGCAATCCATTGATAAGGTTCCGGCTTGTCGTCCATGAGCTAGTCGTGATTGTGTGTTGGTCCTTGCTTCCAATATTCGTGATAAGAGTCTAAGTCGTAAGCACCTTCTGAACTACGCCTGTCTAACATCTGTATACGATGTAACGTGTAGGCGTGCAATAGGAACGACAACGTGAGGAATAGATACATCATAACCCTTCACTCCCTTCTAACAAGTCCAACATTTGTCTTGCAATAACTACATTATCAACCCACACACCTTTGACCTTACGTTTACCCCAAGGGTACTGTATCAACCAATCCACACTCCCAGATTCAATACGTACAGTTACGGGGCATCCTCTAGCATGTTCGCCTAACAGCTTCAATAGGTCATATGTCTTAACAACTAGAAACAATGTTAGACACAGCACAACACCTTGCAACAACTCTAATAAGATCATAACTACCTTCTCCTTAAATGATGATAAGGTTCCGGCTTGTCATCCATGAGCTAGTAGACTATGCCTACCTAGCATTTTTACGTGTACACACCAAACCCCAAATAGTGTCTGCACAATACACACAAACATCATAGACCTTCCCGTTAAAGGTTGGCCGAAACCACTTCTTAGGTGGTACCTTACCTGGTAATGCTACCATAGTAGCTCCACACAAATCGCACTTAAACTCCACAACAGTTCTATCACTCATAGCTACCTTCTCCTTAAATGATGATAAGCTAACCGTGCAACCTTACGCATGGCATCCTGCAAATCCCACGAACGTACCTCTATGTACTTACTACCTGCCCACAAACTACAAACAAACCCTATATGATCTTGAGTGTACCCTGCGTATACATGCTCAGTACGTTCCCAAAGTATCATACGCAACTCTCCAACAGTTGCCCATTCTTCAAAATGTGAGTACCACTTGCGCAACGATCTAAGCTTCCGAAGTCTTCGCCACTTGTCGAAGCTATCTACAAACCATTCACAATACATGATGGTAAGTATTACAAAACAAAATAACATATAGAACCAACACCCTTCGTTAAAAGTCATAGCTACCTCCCTGTACACTCGTAAGAATCATCATTACACCACAACCTAAACTCTCTCCGAGTTACACCGCACCTAGTACATCTCAAAGTAAACCTATTCCAAACAGGTTTACTACTACTTGGCTGGAAGTGTACCAACACTATTAACACTACTACTGAAACTACAACTATCACTATGAGAGCTATTAACTCAAACATTTCACCACCTCCACCTTTCATCGTCTTCGACTAGACCGTAAGCTTCGATTAACTCGTGAAGATGTTCCACCCATTCATACATTGCTTGACTAGCACGTTGACTGCGAATCATTAGCATAGTATTAACACATTGAAACATTATACATGCAAGAAGTAGTAAGGTTATTGTCATAAGCCTCTACACCTCCTCTCTGCAAGTATAGCGTTATCCATCGCACTCCTAATAGCACCGTGCGAAGCACTATATGTAATATCTCCAGTAGTAGCCATAACACCTTGGCCTAGCGAAGGTACTGCAAATGTTATTCGATAATGGTTATCAAAGTTCTGTAGACCTTGCTTAACCTTCTGCACCTCATCCACATCAAGATACACAATCTTCCTCCCTAACTCCTTAGCAATCTCAACCTCAGCCGTAACTCCCTTAGACTCCTTCCAACCATCTAAGCACAACACCCAAACCTCATCACACCACTCTATGAAAGTCTTATCAAGTTCCTTCCAATAATCCCAATCTGTTGATAGGTTATGCTCAATAGCCATCCAATGACAAGATACTATTGGTGAATAAACTGTATGACCACTCTTCATTAGTTCAGCAGCCTTTTTAGTGACAGCCTCGAAGCGTTCCCTCTTAACATTCATATAGCCTGAAGAATAAGGGCACGCTAAGTAAATCTTTAAGGGTTGGTAGCGATCCACCATCTCTTGAAGAATAGCCGCCCAGTTAATGTACTCATTCTTAGGAATCTCACGTTCTATATGACCTAACTTCACAATATCAGTCGTACTAGTACAAGAGGTTACACTTAAACTAACACCCTTTTCCTTAAGAAACTGAAATAGATCCATAGCACATCCTCCTAGAGTAAAAAGTATTAACGACCTTGAAAGCAGCTTTTACAGATACTAACACCACCACTCACTACCCATCTATTAGACTCCAACACAACTCTACAACACTCTGGACACACACAATCACTAGGTATTAGCTTGCGCCTTGCAATCGCCCTACGCTCACTGCGCGACTTCCCTTGCACCTTCTCCTTTACGACTAACCTAGTCGCATCAAGCGCCAATCGCATTGCTCTGTAAACATTCATCTTAGCACCTAAATAAGCACAAGGGCCAGAGTGACCAGCGAGCAAGTGTTTCCGGCCATGAGGCCCCCTAGTCCAACCCACGGCGGGCAAACGTCCCCAAAACCCCCCGCAATACGTACAAAACCACCGATTCCATTGGACTTACGACGATTTCGCTCTTCACAACTTTCTCAAGACCGCACAAAACCCTACCTCTGGTCAACGTATTCATTGGACTTGCGGCAAATACTCCTCAACACCTATCCACTATCTCGGCAAGACAGCCCCAAACTCCTCCCTAACTCGTAAGCAAAAACACGGTCTTCAAGACTTAGACAACAATTTACCTCTCTTCTGCCGAGTTGACAACAACCTCTTCAAAACCTCTTAAACTACCTAACTCCTTTACTACTAACACCTTATATCATTCACAGTAAGGTAGTAGTTCCCCATAAGCAGTAGTTTAAGTGTTAAAGTGGGTAGTTTAGGTGGGTATTTCGCGGGTTTTCCCCGCTGTCTGTAGGGCCGAGGGGGCGCTCTGGCCGAAACACTTGCCCGTTGGTCACTCTGGCCCTTGTGCTAAGTTAGTTTGACAATTTAACTAACAATAGCAGCAACTCCGTCCCATCATCGAACTTACCAAGCACAGTTCCCCTAACATCTTCAACAAACCCTGGATACCTAACGACAAACGCATTACCACCTCGTAAGTTAATCGCACTAATGAACATGCGTTGATTCGTTTGCAGTCTTGTAGTAGCTCCCTTAAACTCCAAGAACCCTCTCCAGAACCTGTGACAGATATAACGATCAGGTATTCCAGGCTCTTGCATCTTCTGTGCTACGAACGCAACAACCTTAGCACCCAATCCTTCCAACTCCTTGCACACTTCCCTAGTCCATTTTGATTCTAGCATGTAACTCTCTCCAGTTAGGAGACGTGAAAACCTTGCTTACATAATCCTTTACACAATCCGCCGAGTTGCCAACCTCAATAGGCAAGCACCCTGCTGCTATTGCCCGATAAGGTTCGCAGCTATGCCAATCCACCACCGGCGTACACTTTGCAGTAGACAGAATCGCGGACGCCTCGCCCTCACTAACAGGCCCCATGAACCTCTTGCTATCCCACCCTGAGAAACCCTCCCACCCTTTCCCATACACCTCTATGTCATCCCACTGGTCAAGCACCCTGCGCCACTGTTCGTCTTGGTTATGAAACATAGCAAAATCACTAACAACAACCGCAGGCACCTTCCCCGTATTCTCAAGCTCCGGCCACTTAACCCATGAGTGCATCCCAGAGAAGCCATCATCAATTACTACCAATTTCAGCTTTAGCCTGTTGACCAGTTCAACAACCGGCGCAAATTCCGTAAGAGTCTTGTAGCTAATTTTCGCACCACTACTTACTAGATGGTCATTAGCTGTGTCAGGCAAAACCTGGATCATAACTGTAGCTCTTGCATAATCTTCATTGATTCTATCCCAACCAAATCCCGCTTCTTGCGCAGCTACCGTGCATAAATCTGAGCTACTACGAAAAGGTCGGAGATTGCGTATTTCAGGTGTAAACCTTTCAGCCTCACTACCTAAGTGCTCAAGAATTGCTTCCGTGTACTTACAGCCGTCTTTTCCGTGTACTAGGATCATTCGTTCCCATCCTCCCTTACTTGTTGTTTAGAACCTTCAAAGCTCTTCCATAAGACTTGAACAGGTTCAGCGATAGTGGAATAAGCCAATGAAGATTGTGTATACATATACCTGGCAACCTCCCTAGTCATCGTTTCTACACCCCAAACATTACCAAAACTCCTAAAGAAGTGTACAATAACATCGTCGTTAGCTGCAATGACTACCCTTCTCCATTCTGGTATTAGCAGCCTTGTCTCTTCCTTAAACTCCCTTGTCATGGCAAGGTGTGGAAGTTCATTCTCTTCAACTCAGCTTACCCTTCTGCCAATCAGGCTTATTCTTCTTGATTAAGACCACAAGCTTTTCGTCTGAGCTAAACAAGAACCTCACAACGTATTCTATACGATTCATCAGAAGTTACTCCATACTACTTCGGTCATTGTTCGTTTACTCTTGCCACCCGCTATGTTATTGGGTAGCTTAAACTCTATCCGTTCCCAAGCGTGTAGTATCTTGTCGTACATTTCACTAGGGTAGCCTGACAACATAAACAGCCCGTCACATTCGCAGGAGATAAGGTCAAGCATCTCTAGATGATCTGTTGTAGACATCTCATACTTGTAATCACCCACTGCACCTTTTGCTCTAGTCTCATGCAGATATGTAGGATCAAGGTAAAACAGTGTACTAGGTCCGTCTTGACTCTTAATAACTTTCAGCGCATCTTGATTCAAGATCACAACGCGCTTTAACCTTGCATGTACCGCAGGTAAGCCTTCTATTGCAGTCAACCACGCCGACACCTGCTCATTCATACCTCGCCTAGTCCGCCGTCTCGTAAGTGTTGCAAACTCCTTCATGTTCCCCGCGCGAGATTGCCGACAACGTATGAAGAAGTTTATGGCTTGATTTAGAGGGGTCTTAGCCATGTTAACTGCACCTGCAAATTGTATCTCACTAAAAGGTGTAACATTTAACATACGACTAAGCTCATCAAATAGCCACCTATCTTGCAAACACTCCCAGAAGTTCATCAATTCACCATCAATATCATTGACAACCTCACTAACACCCTCTGGATCTTTTTCCAACAACACCGCACCACCTCCGAAGTAAGGCTCAACATAGTGCGTATGCGGCGGCATCATAGCTATGATCTTCTTCGCGAGGTAATGCTTACCTCCGTGCCATTTAAGTGGTTGTGTCAACATCGAACATCTCCATAAGTGTGAAGGTAGTCTTACCAACTTTCTTGGTAAGAGATGCACAGTTCTTGTCCATCCACTTCTCTAGTTGTTTAGGTGTAGTGCGTATGTAGTGCTTAACTCTTAGATACGTTTGCTGGTATTTCCACTTACATCCTCGACACATACTGACACCAAGAAAGGGTATGTAAGCTAAAGCCTTATCCCCTTCGTCATTACCAGGATTAGGCTCATTACAGTTCCAACATATTGCAGGGCCGCCAAGTTTTGCAATAACTCTGTTAGTTGCTTTGCGGAAATCTTCAGAACTACTCTCTAAAGGTATTAGTAATTTATGCTCAGCACCACTAATAACAATATTATCGCCCTCCAACCACATATTAAGGTTGAAGTTCACCTCTCGCATCCATGCTACTTGAGCTTGATTGTACACGCCTCACCCTCCGATCTGTAACCCTCTGTCCCTGATTCCTCTCACCAGCCACCCACCCTCGACCGGCCCCGCACGCCCTATTCTGTAGGCTCTGACGGAGCCTCTACCCCATTGGGGTGGGTGGTGATTCTGGGGTCTACGATCTGTGTTAGTTCTAGAGTTATGCCAGCATTAGGGCCAGTAGTCCAATCTAGTGTGAGAACGGCTTTCGTCATACTCTTAGGTTCGACACCACTTATACGCAACAGCTTACCGTCTATCTCAAGCCATCCACACTTAACGTGCAGCTCTCTGGGCTCGTATGTTGTAGTCTTGGTTTGTGGTTCTGCTACAATGTCCGAGGGCAGTGGTCTACTATTCTTGCGCCTACAACTCTCTTGAAGCTCTTCTTCGGCATCTAGGCCATATCGCCAGTGAACTACTCCTGGGGTATTCACTAACAATTCAGAACCTTCTGTAAACTTCGACCTGTCTACTATAGCTACGCAGTCAGGCCCTCGGATTACGTAATACCTTAATAGTGCTTTCATCGTAAGCTTCTCCTACCCTATACTCGGCCCATGTAAAGTGTTCGGCGTCAATCTCGCAGCCTACGAAGCTACGATCAGCCATCGCTGCACCTATGCCTGTGGTCCCCGTGCCCATGAACGGGTCGAACACAACACCACCTGTTGGCGTTCGTGTCAACTTGCATAGATATTCCATAAGAGCTATAGGTTTAATCGTTGGATGGTTGTTACCAGGTCCGCGCTCCTTGCGTGAAGCTTTTGCGCAATAGAAGAAGCGGGCAGCGGAGCCGGAGTCAGAGTATGTGGAACCTCCTAAGTAGCCACCTCCGCCGAAGGTTCCACCCTTATATTGTTGTCCTCTGTAGTCATCTTCACCGTAATTTTTTTTCCAATAGTTACCTGCTTCTGGAAACTCTCTAACCACCTCTTCCTTCTCAAGATTCGGCAACAGCTCAAAGTACTTCTGCAAATGTTCTGGTAACTTGTTATACTGTTGCTCATCAAGTTGCCAATCAAAGCACCCTAACTCTTTAAGCTCTAGCCCTATGTCTGTAGGTACTGCTTCGCTAAGTCCGTATCTGTCTTCTGGATAAGTTAGGATGACGTTAGTGGGCCAGCGGCCGGTCTTACTTTCACGCTGAATACAGCCGGTATTGTGTCCAGACATAGCAGCATTATCAGAAAGATATGTACCATCTGATTTAGTAACTTGCATAGAATCTGTCCCTACCCTCGCCCCATCAATCCACAACCCACCTACACCCCACTTAACAGCGTTCTGCGCAAACGTCAAGCCCTTCTCAAGAGGTTTCATTGCAAGGGTTATGTACTCGCAAGCAGGTTTAAGAGCGGTCCCGTAGCCGTTCCATTGCTTGGCAAGGTCGGTAGACTCTCCCTCTCTTGTTAATTGGTTCTCTGTCTTGTGGTAACCTCCTTTACCTTCAGCGTTCATAAAACCTACACCACTTGCAGGTTTTGCTGAGAACTCTACCCCAGCCTCTTTATCAATACCCCTAGAAATATCGTGCGATTTAGGAAAACCTGATCCATAAATCCATAGAATCTTATCACGAATTTCCCAGCCTGCATCCTCGATCGCAGTTGTCAGTCTATGTTCTGTGCGCGTACCTCCGAATGCCAGTAGCATAGCGCCGGGCTTAGCAATGCGCAAGAAGCTCCGCCAGAAGTCAACACCCGGCACCCCATGATCCCAGTCTTTGCCCATGAACTTTAGGCCATAGGGTGGATCACAGATGATAGTGTCAATACTGTTTGCGAGAAGGTCTACGCAAGTCGTGCGGCAGTCTTCCATGTGTAGCTTATAATTACGTTGCTCGTAGTTCATCCTGAACCATCCTTGATTTAAGGTATCATTTCAACTTCTTGGCAAACTCTTGAGGATGCTCGTCATACCATAGTAAGCGTTCAACAGGGACATTGCGAATATCTATACCTCGAAGCTCACCGTAGGGCATAGTTTCAGCTTCAAATCTGCGTACCTCTTGCAAAGTCATCGGTAACTCTTTAACAGGTACTTGCTCCTTTGGTAGATGTTCGTCGATCAGCTCTGATAGGCACTCCCAGAAGTGTTTTGCATGAGTTATGTCGAGGTCTTTAAGCAAGATCTGAACTTCACTTGCTGCAAGGGAGTGTACTTCGTGTGCAAGCTTGCCAAGCTTTACGTTGTCTTCAATGTGTAGCTTAAACGTCCTTGTCATAGTCTCATATCCTCAAGTTCAATCTTTGGAGCATTCACCCGCAATACTGCTGCACCATCGACGCACACCCATAGCTTATGACCGAGCGTTCCAATCTGAACGCCGACTGCCCCCTTAGCATCGAAGTCTTGTAGTTCAAGCGGTCGGCCCTTAGCATCGAGTATGTTGCTCTTCGGTGGACTAAGCACCCTCTGCAAGTCCTTAACACCTTGCATAGATGCGCTACCTTGCATCAGCACACGTCCGGTCTCACTGTCTCGGATCGTTGCTACACCGTTTTCGGCTCTTGTTATGCTAAGCATCGGGAATGTTCTCCTTTACATGGTCATAAAGAATGTCACCAACCATATTAAGCATGGGTTCGCCTTTTGCATCACGTCTTTGTTTATAAGGCTCACCTTCTTGACTAGGTTTAGCAATAAGTATAGATGTAACCCCTCTAAATGGAGGAATAGGTTCAAAGTGACATACCTCACTACTCTTAAATGATTCAATAGAGCTACAAGCGCCGTCAAAGGGTCCACCTACTAAATGGAATCGTCCGCTATGATTGCTAATCATCGGGTATGTTCTCCTTGTGAAAGTAACAACCTTCTAGTATACAGTTATGTGGTACACCATCAACAATTCCGTAGGCTTTGCCATCCTTAACGTCAGTGATTATAAGCTCCCACCAATTTGCTGTAAGCAAGGCTCGCACCCAAACATGGGGACGTTCCGAGGGTATGATTGCCTCATCGTCCAAGGTCTTTGGTAGGCGGTTGTAGGCGCTTAGTATCTTAACTAAGTTCCGATACTGTTCATTAGAAGTATCTCCCTGTATCAACTCGCCTTCTGTAACACATGTTAGAATAGTTGCCGTGCCATTCAACTCTCGGTGTATGCTAATCATCGGGTATGTTCTCCTTGTAATAGTAACACTTGGAAACAGGGAAGCCTTCTACGAGTCTCCCTGCAATGTGTCCGATAAGGTGACTTACGTCTATACTCTCAATACACAACTCACACCACAGACTGAAACTTTCTGCCTTCGGTTGCCCGTGTCTGTCAGCTTGAACCCAAACATGGGGACGTTCTGACACAATGATCGGAACATCATCAGCGGTCATCGGTAACCTATTAACAAACTCCGCAAGACGTTTTGCATCATCCGCAATCATATCAGCAGTGAAGTTGTCACCCTTTACTGGATAGTAGTTAATGTAGTAATCGCACACATCTCGAATAAGGTTAATGTCACTCATCGAACAACACCGGAACCCTTTCCTGCAACTCTTTACGAAGTGGCTGCATAATCTCCCGTATTTGTGGATGCGCTTTCGGCGAACACCGAAGCTTGAAAACGTGCCGCCACTCACGTACGTTAGCGGTCATCACTATTTCGGTCTTGAGGCTGTTGGGTAGGACGGAGCGAGCCTGCTGGGGAGGCCAGCCATCATTACGCAAAGATTGGTACGTGGCTTCTACGTTTAGCATTGCACAGTACCACGTCTTATCAGCAAGGTTAGAGATTTGGCATGGTTCATAACCGGTGTACTCCCCTGGCTCAAGATCAACCCACGGCGGAATCACGAACTGCAACCCACCTTTGTAGTCACAGTACCTCGTGGACTCTTGAGAATATGACGCCAACCTATGGCGTACCATTTCGTGAGTTACGCCACGGTCACAGATGAAGCGTATACTCATCGTTTTATGTACGAGTGCTTCTTCGTCTGTCATAGCCCCATCGAATAGCCTAATACCACTCTCAAAGTTCTGAGAACCTCTTACAGGAATGTCCTCAAATAGTACAGGATAACTTTTCGCTAAGATGCGGTGTAAGCTACTATTTATATCCCTATTTCTATAGAAGTCTCGAAAAGCTCTGATATTACCAGAGATAAGTGTTCGACTACTTGTTGTGATGTTTATGAACGGTGACCCCGCATATTGGTATACAAAGTCTTCATGTACTAGAAAGCAGACTGTTGCATGTTCTAATACCGATTCGTGTCCACGTTCGACCATGCCTCTACAGAACTTCTCAGCACTACCTTCTGTAATCTTACCCTCACTCTTGTAGCAAGTACGACCCGCTACCTCTATGTGCTGTAATAGATCATCGTAGTGGTAGCCAAGAATCTCATAACTAGGTTTGATTAGTTTCACAATGCTTTCCATCATCTCCTGACTTAAAGTGTTTCTTGGGATGCACCCCATAAACGGATTCCAGGAGCGCGTAGTTTGCTAGGTCTACCAGCAGTTTATCGTTGCCAGTCCTCTTGTACTCTTTAAGAAGTTCGGCCATCCTACCAACACAGTCATACGTCCCTATGAACTTCTTACCGTATCGCAGCCGACCCATAGATAGTCGGTTCTTCATATACTGTAAGAAGTTGTTGACCTGCGACGAAGACTCACAGCGCAACTCCTCAAGAGTTGGTGTCTTGTTTAGCAGGTGCTCGCGGATATGTTCGAGTATACGCTTCACAATTCGGCTACCATTTTGGAGAAAATTGCACACCAGTCTATATTGGTTGTCTCTATAACAAACGAATACTCTCTATCCGTTACCTTATGGATTTCACCTGTAAGGTTTAATTGATCCTTCAGCTTTTGTAAAAGCTCTCGTTGATATGCTCCAACGATTAGACCATAAGGTTTTGCACCGGGCCTATTATTACGCACCACATCGAAGAATCCATATTTGGTCCAGAGTCTCATAGCTCCACCTCCATAGGTATTTTGGGGTAGTGCTTGCGCACAATATCCGCACATCGTGCAAGAGTATTCGTCCTTACAGCAGCAGCAGCATAAGCAGCACCAGCACCAGCACCATAAGTAGCAGCATAAGCAGCAGCAGCAGCAACATCAGAATAAGCAGCATAAGCAGCACCAGCAGCACCAGCACCATAAGTAGCAGCATCTAATAGATGTTGTCGTGTTACTGTGTTATTAGTTGCCCATGTTTCGACTAATCGTATAAGTTTGGTGGAATTTTCACGAGAACGTGGGGATAAATAAGGTAGTGAAAGTCTCGCACATTCACAGGCAGCTAAGGCGAGGGGTCTACGACTATCACTCATAGGCTCCCCTGCCAGTTTGCCACACAACCACAACATCCAATCGCCTCGATTACACTTTTGCCAAAAGTCCTCCCAAGTATCAAAGGTATTCAAGTATTCTACACCCTCTAAACAAGGGCTAAGATGTTCTATACGATCTGATAACGGCATTGTAATGTTCCTTGTTACTAAGTGTTAAACAGTTGCCCCGTAGTTGCTTGCCACGGGCACGGGGCCACACCCGCAAAACCCTATCTCTTCACTTCCTCAGCCTTTCGTGTTAGAGAAATGTCATTGACTAGATGACCTGTCTTAGTCCCACATCCTACATCAATGTTAATTGAGGTTGCGATGAAGTGTTACATTGTACTCACCTCCTTTCACACTTTATTTCGGCATGTTTCCGTAACAACATCTTCGAGAGTCTCTTATCAGCTTTCTGCTTAGGCGCATGATAATCAAGAAGCTTCTGGTCTTGTCCTAGCAGACAGTCCGTTGCCCGCTTGTCATCGCGCCAACGCACGAATGCTGGGTGTCGTAGCCTGCCCTTGGTGCCGACACATTGATAGCGCACCTCTACCACCCTGCCGAGGTACTTGTCATTGTCAAGAGACACTTCGGCCCGTGTCAGGTCGTCCATACCAGAGACAAGGGCAATCTCTCGCCCCGCAACTGATACCTTGATAGCGCCGACTAGACCTAGATACTTACCCTTACCGTCAGTGTAGCCTGTTATCACACAGTCGATAGTGTAAACAGGCTTCCACTTGTACGGCTCGGATAGGTTGCTGTTTTTGAAGACGTAACCTTCTACATCCTCGGGGAGGGGTACAGCATTCCCAACAAATTGTTGGGGAGTTACTCCTGCCATTCGTACAAATGGTATAAACCTTAACCCCCAACCCTCACATAAGCTTTCAAGGATTTCTAGAGGACAACCCTTGCGTTCCGTAGGAACCTGAAACATCTCAAACCAAAGCGCCTCCCGATTCTTGATAGCTGTCTTAACGTAGCTTGCCGGATGGCCGGGCATCCATAGTTCACCTATCAGCGTAGTACCCGCGGGCACGTTGCGCACTACGTTCTGATACCAGCCTAGATACTTGAGCTGGTCTGTTAAGTCCGTGCGTATGCTTGAGTAACAACGGACACGGCCAGCGTCGTTCTTGACCACCTCCAGGTAGTTACCATCGCGCTTAATCTGCGCGTAGACGGTCTGCTCACCCTTCCAGGTCTTCATAAGCTCACCAATAAGTCAATGACTGTTTGCAACGCTTCTTGCTCTTGTCTTTCAAGTTTGGCAAGCATGGTAATGTTAGTTTTGACAAGGGCGTTATATATCCCCTTATCAATATGGGGGGATTTTGTTTGCTGTCCCTCAAGCCATTCAATGAACTGTCTACGTTCTTGTGGTGTTAGTTCAACTGTCATTTTGTACCTGTGCTCCTATACTTGCGAGACGTTCGATTTCGGGATCGCTTTTAAGCTCGCGCAGTTGTGCCTCTAGTGCGCGGAACTGCTCTACCTTGTGATGATTCTCCAGCAACTTGATGCGTTGGTTTAGCTCATCAACGCGAGACTGGGCATTGTCGATAATATCTTGCCCGTTGATTTTGCGCTCCAGCATCAGAGCTATCCGGTCCTGCTGCTTAGCAATGCTTACCAGCATCTTCGTAACCTCCCGATCAACTCGCTCGGGATTGGTCAGGTCAGAGATGGCGCATCGAATGATAGATAGCTGCCCTTTGTGCATCTCGCGCAAGTCCAGCAACTCTTCCTTGGTGCCCATAGGTCAGAGGCTCCTATTCAAGAGTAGTGCGATAGTAATGTAGAAAAGCGCTCTGTTAGGTTGCGATACCTAAACTTCGCGATTCAGAGCGATGTGCCTAATTGCCCGCGATGGCAAGCCTACCGGCTTCTCGAACAGCCTCAACGTCTACACCAGTTGCTTCCAAGTCCGCAGCCAGCTCCTCAATCTTGGCTTGCATTTGTATGAACTTCTTCATCTTGGCGCGGTCCTTAACCGATCCAAGCTTACGGAGTTGCGCCGCCTCAAGACGGAGTGCCTTGGCCTTCTGCTCATAGCTATCGGCTTTCCATTCTAACAGCAAGCTCTCGTCCGTAAAGTCTGTTGGCTTAATGGGCCGATGCACTTTCGGATCGTAGCCCCGGAGTTGCTCAAGACTTTCAATCTTCTTGCCACCTACTAAGGCAGGGAAGATGTCTTTCTTTTCCAGGTTCATCCATCGGTCAAACGCCGCCTCATTCTCAAAGTCGCTTACCTTTAGTGGCAAGTGAATCTTCGCGTCGTACGCAGCAAGCAAGCTCATGCGCTTAACTTGTCGCGGTGTACCATCATCGTTTTTCAACGCGGGGAACATGACCAGTTCAACAGGTTCGGCAACAGCAGTGTTCTCATCTGTCATAGCAAATACCTCCAAAGGAAAGGGAAAAAGATTCTCCGATTGTCAAAACGTGATTATACCAGATTCAGAAACTCTTGTCAAGGGGCCTTGAACGGATTTCTCCGAATGCTAGGACAATATACCCCATGCCCCAGGCCCGCTCAAGAGCCGTCTTGCGGGCCGTCAGCTCGTCCCGAGCGGTGACGCCCGTACGAATCAATAGACCAGGTTGCTCCGGCTTATCGGCCGCCCTGACGATCAAGACTAGGTGATAGCGGTTCATCAGCCTGTACTTCTAAATTACCGTAGTTCTATCCCATCCAATTACGGCCCGTAGAATCGTCTCTATTGGGCCTTGGTTGCGTTGTTGGCTCTACCCGCTTGACTATAGGCATAGGTGTCAGGTGCCCCTGTACGTCATGCCAGAGGCACCTGCCGCCGTATACGGCTAGTGTGAGGAGTGCTAGGGTGAGGATTAAGTATATCATCGGAATTTGTCCGTTGCAAATTCGGCCAATTCCCTAGACTTATCCCGAAAATAGACAGCGTAGACTCCTGGGGAACAGATACTTCGGCGTATATGATCCATAAACCAGCCCGAAGGGCGGCGAACTAGCACGAAAAATGTACTCTCTGGAGTACCTCTATATGCGCCGGGAAAGCTCTGCGCGTGGGTATCAACAAGGATTTCTAGCCCCAGCCAATCCTTCTTGTAGAGAAGTTTCGACAACTTCTTTTCGATTTCTTCTACCGCGTCAAACACGTCGGCTCGACAAATCGTGCGGACGCGAGCCTGACTCTGTGCCTTGTCGATGGCTTGCGTAATCTTGTCGGCGTTCTTTTTGGCGACTCGGATCATCGTTCTTGTCTCCTTGTAATGTTTCCGTGGTTGTCGTTTCCTCACTACTCTAATTATAGCAGGTAGCCAGCTAGTTGTCAAGGGCCTCCGGCTACTAATTCCGCTCACCCCGAATCCGCCGGGCTGATTCCCGGCGGGCCTCCTTTTCTCTTACTTGTTGAAGTTGAACCGTTTTCGTCCGAGCGGTCGTGTTCGGCCGTGCGGGTCTTTCTTCGGTGTGCGGGTGAGTTTCTCGCCCCAGAGGACATGATCCCATTCGGCTTTGGTCAATTTCCGGTCGGCTTTCAGAAGTCTTTCTTTTGTCGTGGTCATTGTTCTGTCTCCGTTAGGTGTTGCGGTTGTCGTTGCCTTACACCCTTATTATACTCTTCTATTCGGTCGGCGTCAAGGGCATCTGGCCTTAATTCCGTTCGGATTGTGAAAATAGTTTTCGGCCCATCAGTCTACGCTCTGGGGAGCGTAGTGCGACGGGTCACCAAACTTTGTCCCATGATCCGCGTTGCAAGACGGTTCCGAATTCATTACAGATGGTTCCATCTGCCTTCTTGCAGAACTTAAGGGCTGCTGTCAACGTGTTGAAAGTATAGATCATGCTTCCCCAGACACTAACTTGGACGGTAAAGAGTGGATTGAATTGGTACATTGCTTGTCTCCCTTGTAATGTTTCCGCGGTTGTCGTTTCCCCACTACTCTCAATTATAGCAGGTGACCGATTAGGTGTCAAGGACTAGATCGGCATATTCTCGCCATGATGGAACAGGTAATGTGCCGCCTTTTCCGTGAGGTTAAAGATTTTGCCTGACTGGTAGATGTATCCTTGAGCTATCAAACTATGGATTGTCGAGAAGCTACCCCGTCCGAAGTCCCCACAACAATGCTTTCGGTTTAGTCGCCGCTCTTGCGACTTAGAAAGTGTCCGTTTCGGTGCGGTCTCGAATTGCTCAAAGGTCATTTGCATTGCCCTGTCTCCTTGTAATGTTCCGTGGTTCCCATTGCCTTACCCTCTTATTATACACCTCTATTCGTCATCCGTCAAGGACATCTGGCCTTAATTCCGTTTGGATTCCTAAGATAGTTTCAATCGCTCTGCTGCCCTCTGTAGGGCCTTCGGGCCATAGCCCTATAATAAGCCACGTCGTGCCGACTACGTCCCTATGGCCCTCTAAGGGGCCTTGTGGTCCGCCAGCGCTCGAAATCAACCACATCCTCAAGGCCATAATCTATGTTCTTAGCCGCCAGCCCAGCCCCTTTCCAGTTCTTATCAGAGTATCCTGCACTACATCTAATGGGGACACGTAGCTTGATGCGAGGATTCTCTAATAAATTGAGGATTGTAGGAATTAAATGCTTATCCTCTAGCAATTTGGTCGGCAGGCACATTACTACGTCATCGTGAACCAGAGCGACAATGTATATAGGTGTTCCCTGTAGCTCAGCATGTAGCGCAACTACACGTTCCTTCATAAGATCTGCTGCGGTACTTTGGCATAAAGTGTTAAATGCAATATGAGCCACCTTTCTAGGCAAATGGCGATGCCGACCGTATAGATTCCAGACGTAGCCCCTCTTACGTAAGGCACTAGCTGCACTATTAGAGGTACGCTTCAGGTTCGGAAGCGTTTCGTGGTAGGTTTTGTATACATCTTCGGCACGTTGTTTGCAGAGCAGGTCAAACATAGGGGCTACTTCGGACTCATTTAGTAGCATCCCGTCAACCTCTGCCTGTATCTTCCCAACTACATCGGCATTAGCTGCTAGCCTCTCCGTCGCCTTCTTCTTACCCATCCCGAAGGCCATGCTGAGGTTCAAAGTCTTGCCGGGACCTCTTGTTATGCCTACCATTTCTGCAACCCACGCATGAAAGTCCGTATTTGGATTCTCGTTATATGCTCTTATGCAAGTCTCATCGTTTATGTAGTGAACAATTATTCGGAATTCAATTTGTGAGTAGTCACAACTTAGGAAAGAGTACCCCTCGGGTGGTAAGATAAGTTCCTTAGCTGTCTTGTTTAGTTGCTGAAAGTTAGGCTCTTTACCTGACATTCTACCTGTTCGTACCACCTGATTATAGGTACCATGTAGAATGCAATCGTTATGCAACTCTTGATAAGGTCCGAGAAATAGGCTATTCAGTGTGCTAAGACTTCTGTACTCCTGAATTAAAGGTACCACCCCCTTCGGTGCGTGCGGATGGTGCGCATACTGCACTAACGCAGCCTTGTCGAATGAGGGGTTATGTGGCTTGGTTCCCGTCTTGTCATCCTCATTGGTCCAAGATAGTACAGGCAGCCCGTACGTACCACAGAGAACTTCGAAGCAATCTGTAGGACTGACAGGATTGAAGCTCCTACCTACTATCTCAGTAAGCTCCACGTCAATTTGCAGTAACCTATTAAGAGTTTGGTATTCCTTGATTTTTAACTGCGTAGGATTTATACGCATACCCTTCTGTTCTATGTCAAACAGTACACGGGTGACCTGTATCTCAGTTTTGACAACCTCTTGACACTGTTCGGGTATACGGGATAGGATGTACTTGTAAAGTCTGCGATTAGTTATCACATCTTGGCAACCATACTCACCCATCAAGTCAGGAGGCACCACACCCCAGTCCTTATTCATACGTTCTAAGAAGTGCTCGAAGACTTTCTTAAGACGTGATATGTCTTCGTCAAGCCATGCTTTGCTAAGTGCATCCAACCCGTAACCACCTCGCATGATTCTATCGCTGTCTACGATCTTGGCTAAGACGATTGTGTCTACAAGGTCACAGTGAAGGTCTCCGCCTATACAGTTCTCAAAAACATGTGCATCATATTTTACATGATGATTTACCCAGTTCTCACAAGTCCCTATAATCCATCGCAGCCAAGGGTATACAGCATCCTTTGGCAGATTCTCCTTCCTATGCCCAACAGGTACATACCACGCTCCTGGTATCTCATCTGCTGTAATGCAGATGCCTAGTACATCGCAGCTATGCCACGGGTTAAGGGAGTCTAGCTTAGGATTGCCAGAAGTAGTCTCGAAGTCTAAGAAAAGATGTTCCGAGTCTAGCAAGTCTGGCAACTCGTCTATATGCTGAACTAACCGTCCGCCGTTTCCATATTCAAGCATACACCCAGCTCCTCATAAGTTACGTAGTACGCTTCGCCAACAACCTTCTCTAATGCTGGTGACCAATCTCGTACCATCAACTCCCAATTTTCCGAGAAAGATGGCTTAATATGTTGCTGGCCTACTTCGCCCTCCTCACCGACTATCCTAACATAGCCTGTAGAGGATTGCTCAAACTCGTGAACCGTTCCGACTAACTCCATAATAAATCTCCTGTAAGAATGTGTCGCACTTGTCACGAAAGTCTATGTACTTCGATACAATGTCTGCAATAGTTACATCATTGATATAAGGTGCCTTTTCCCAAGATTGGAAACCATAGTTCCAATCAAACCTGAGATCATTCCAGTGGTATTGACTATGTACCTCATTAAATAATAAGCACCGCTCAAATTCTTCAGTGGATGAACTCCGGTCTCTAGCCAAATGTTTTTCAACAGTTATCAGCACTGTAAACGTCGGCACTAATCGCAAGTACCCATCAAGCGCTGCAAAGCTTTCGGGATACAATGGTGAGTCACCATTGATTACACCTATCCAATGGTACGTATCCCAAACGAATCGAGGATGCGCCATAGAACAGTAGTCATTGAACGACATACCACGCTCTGGTGGCTTAGCTGGTACGTAGTGCAACAGGTCTGCGAGCTTATGTACTAAGGTAGTCTTACCAACTTTCGGTGGGCCTTCTACAATAATCATAGTTGATACTCTTCTCCCTTTACATGATGATTTATAGGCTTAGTCAAACGAAATACAGCCGCAGTCTCGTGTGTACGAGATATAAGAAGGTTGAGGGATGCCTGCAAGGCTTCTTCGTTGCTGCAACCCATAAAATCTATCACGTCTCGCATATCTCTAAGAAGCGCTTGAGCCTGCTTGAACCTCATATCAGACTTCTTAATCATAGGTTCAAGACCTAAAATCAATTCACTAAGATTATCACAGATATACTTGAATGAATTGCGTGCGCCTAGCCGTTGACTGCTACGTAGTTTCTGTGTTCTTAGGACCATCTCAAAACTCCTCCTTCACATGATCGGGTCTATCGACCAATTTGTTATTAGACAGCATATCTTTAAGAAGATGGATAAAGGTTGCTGTCTTACGGTAGTATCTGTTGTGTCGTAGTAATGCGTGCTTCCTCACAAGTAACGATAGAAGTTGTTGTGCCTCTGTGCGCTCCCATCCGCACCAGTCTTGCAGGTCAATCAAGTCTATCTTGTTAGTGTGTAGCAAACTCTTTGCTAAGTCTATAGGGTGCGGGGTTGCTTCTAACTGGCTCTTGATAATCTTTGGATCAATTAGTGTCTCAGTTATTTTAACTGCCTCAGTGAAGTCCGCATAACCGAACACATCACTTGAGTACGTTTTCTCGAATAGCTCTGCAATAAATTGTATATGACAAGGGCGTACTACTATAGACTGCATATCCTCAGAGCAAGAGAATGTTCTAGCAGCTAAGCTTGCAGCCAAGCGTGCAAGCTTGAATCGCATAGAACCTTTGTCGATTAGTGGGATAACTTCCGTGAACATATCGCAGAGTTTAGTAGCTGCCTCAAGAACAGGTTGTGCAGGAATCTCTACTTGTCCTCCTTCCCTTGTCCACGCCCACAGGATAAGGGATCGGCAAGCTTCCGCAGTATATATGTGCTCAGTTTGCGGCCGACTTGATAGCAACTTATTAAGAATTCCAGCATCAATATCATTGGAGCTAAGAAGTACGCAATAATCGAACCTACGCACATCTTCAAGTCCTCCAACCAATTCGTGTATGGCTTCGACTCCAAAATTGTAAGTAGACAACTGCTGATTGCTGCGAGGATTAGATAGAGCAATAATGCGCGTTCGAGCATGGGTCCGTCTCCGTTCAATCTTAGGGATTTCTGCAACACCGGATGACCGCATATCAGTCATCTTGGCAATAACCTCTGTACTAGCACCCTTCAACTCTTCCCAAATAACTAAGCGTTTATCATGCGTCGGCATAATACCCCAACTGATAAACCACCTATTGCCAAACTGTTGACACCCGCCAAGCAGTCCAGCAACGCTTGCGTTCTTGCACTCAACCTTAACACCTAGCCCGTAGTGGTTCATTAAGTTAATAGCAGTTTCGGACTTGCCTTGTGAACTGTCACCAAGAATCAGAACTTCTACCCACCCCTTAACACTTCTACCATCGAAGTTCAGGAAGAGTGGGCTATGGTAAGCTAAATCCACGGCAAGATGAAGCGCACGCCTTTGATAAATCCGTGTAACATTGGCTTCAAAGTCTTCATAGACGTTATTAAGCTTCTTACGAATACCTCCCACAGTCCACTCGTCCGGTTGAAAGGCTTTCAACTCTTCAAGATTTTCGCACTTGTACGTAGAGAGTGCGTCAACCGCAGGTTCATACCCTGAGATTAGAAGCGTAGATTGTTGTGTCTTAGGGTGTGGATATACTCGCCCAGTTAATTGATAGCTCTCGTTTAACTCCAGCCCCTCTCCTATACAGATTGCTGGCTGCACGACCTGATCGGCGGACCTGTTTGTAATCTCTAACTGCGGACTAACGCGGGCGTCCTCCGCGTTGTAATACGTCTTAGGTATTAGCTCCACTGCCACACAGCTTATAGGAATTCCTGCACCTCTCATCAGAGCTTCACGCTGAACTGATCGAGAAGCGTTCACCATCTCTAGTATAGACGCAGACTCGATATGTAAGGTTGTCTTGTCTACTGCAAACACTGAGCATATAGTACATTCCTTCTGACTCTTATCACAAGCAATCTCTATGTCTTTAGGAATGATGTAAGGTGCAGTATCTAATACAGATATACACGCTTTCAAGGTTACTCGTTTCCCCGCGTACTCTGCCTTTGCAGCCTGAACCAGTTCTACAGATGCAGGTTCTTCGTCTTTTAGAACTTCGACTTGTTTTGGTATCCACTCTTCAACACCCTTCAACAAAGACTCTAAAGACTTACCCTCTGCAATGTAATCGTTTATGTCACCATGCGGATATTTGTCTATGTCAAGTGGTAACAAGAAGTTACCAACCCACTGTGCAGTTCTGCTTAAATGCAAGCACCTATCTTGCGCTGCACTCTGCCCTTGCGGGTCCACGTCCATACAGACGTAGACCTTCTTGCCCTTGAAGCTTTGCGTAAATTCCGGTGACCAGTTCCCCTCGCCCGCTGTCGTTGTGATTGCGCCGATATTGCATAAGTTAAGCTCCGCTGCTGCAACGATTGCCTTGATCTCTCCACCACATAAAACGATCTCATCATAGCGTAGTTGTTCGATAGGGTACAGACGTATTTTTCCATGCCCCTTAGTGTTCCGCATTTTGTCCGAACCCGGAGCACCCGGTAGGTAACGTCGGATGTTGACATACTCACCCCCCTCGTTCTTGATTGGTATGGTAACTCGACCTTTACATTCTCCGAGTCTATACTGCCGGATGTGTTTATCATTGATACATCGCTTTCGTAGTTCTGAAAGAAGGGGTCCGGCGTTTGGCAAGCTATCATGGTATCGCTCCACAAGCTGAGGACTTATGATCTTGACTTCATCAAATGTATAACGAGTCTTCAGGTCTACAAGGATAACTGCGCGAGTAGTGTTTAACAGTCTCGCAAGAAAGGATATGAAGTCTCCACCCTTAGCCCCATCACACCCAGCAGTTTGACACTTGTATACATTCTTCTTAACATTGATTGAACAACTAGGCGTCTTGTCATCATGGAAAGGGCATTTACATTTTATCTCATCCTCACTAGACCAGCTATAAGGATGACCGATCCGCTCAAGCTCTGCTAGGACACTGATCTGGGGAGCCATCCGTGGAGACTTTCGCTATAGAATATAACAAGGTTCTGAAGAGTAAGAGCAGTTTACCGACATACTCAGGTCTATCGTCGGACATACTATACTCGAAAGCATAGCATACGTTACGATCAATACTCTTCAGGCTCTCCCTCTACATTCGTCTCCTCGTAATCAGCGACAAGGGAAGATGAAGCATGAGCTTCTGCATAAGCCTCATGCAAAAGCTTATACATCTCGAAGACTTCCTTCGTAGGTACAAACGGATCAATGCCACTATCTCCAGGTGGATTGAAAATGTCGATACCATACCACTCGTTTTTCGAGTTACTCCGCGTCACAACTTGCGCCCCAAATTGCGTACTATAGATCGGCGCTTTGCGCATCTTGATAATCGCTGCAAATCTTTGCCCAACCTTATAGCCTGATCGTGAAAAGGAAAGCACAACAGGGGTATCGTTTAACACACCTTCCCCCAAGATCATGCAAACAAAGTTAAGGTGTTCGCAGTTCCTACAATCGTCTCCGTCGATAACTTCGTTCCAAAGCTTCGGGTTTCGCGCTTTGACAAACAGAGGATCAGTCTGATCCGTTGTCCGTTCTACAATAGCGGGCGTACTGCCGATTGGTCGCCAGCAGATAGCTTCAGCATAGAAGAAGATGGGAGCAATATAGAAAGGCGTCCCCGTCTCACCCGGCTTGTCATGCTCATTCATAATGATACGAGAGATAAGAACCTTCTGTGGTGAAGCGTATACATCACCAAGGTTGAAGGTATTCTTAACGTCCCTATCTGATGTATCCTGTACAATCTTCAACATAGGTGGTACGATGAACTTCGCTAAGTCATCAACACCTTTCACTTCTTCTCCCTGCAAGTAGTCAGGGAGAGCTAACGCACCTTGGTCTTGTTTTGTCAAATCGTCTGACATAATACTACACCTTTCATAAAAAGTTACACGGGTTTATATAATAGCAATCGAATGTTCTCCGTCGTCATCCCGAAGCAGTAGCTTTCCACCACCAACTTTTGCCTTGACGACAAACGAATAGACAGCCAACGCACGCCGGACCACTTCGGTCAAACTATCTGCTTGCGTCAAGTCGCGGAGTTCGGTTAGCTCTTGACGCACAGGTAAGCTCAGGTCAAGAGTCAGACGGGTTTTCTTGCTCATGGTCTGTTCATTTAGCTCCTTAGTTAGTTCAGGAAGGGTAAGTATCTCGCATCCGTACTCACGTTCTAGTGCCCAACACTCCTTTATTTCGGCAAGCAGTTCTTGCTTATTCATCAACACACTTACCCTTTCTTAAACGTAACTCGTAAATAGGGTATGTTGTTTCAGGATCAACACCCGGAGGTAAAGGTTTCCCTTCTTCTGCCAGCCTTGTAAGGTAGTCAACAAAGCTAGGCCAGTGCGTACGCATTACACCCGACTTAATCAGGCCTTCAGGCATCCCCATGAATGCGAGAAGCTCATCGTATTCGGGTGTGCCGGGTCGTGGGACTCGCCCTGCAAACTTAACTTGTGGTATTCCGGTGCAATGCTCCGTCTTAATCTTATCCGGAAAACTTGCGTCTGCGGCTGAGTGCTGCACCCATAAAATACAAGTAATGTCAGATGCACGCTTCTGCGCTTTCCGTGCGTCCTTTGCAGAATCCTCTAGTAGTTTACTTGCATCCCGAAGAGCATAGGCGTAGTCAGTTAACTCCCCTAAGTCCGTGCATGTACTGATAGCTTCAACCAGCTTTTTTGATCGTTGGTACAACTCTGCGTGCATCTGTTGCACAGCTTTGTAATACTCCACTACTTCTTGCTTCATTCTAAACCTTCTCCTATTGTCCGAGGGATGTACTTCTGTAAATTGGCAGAAAACAGTAGCAGCCTTATCTGTCCGTATGCTGCTGCTATGCTCGCAACACTTACAGAGAGCGCCACAACTTTACCCGTTACAAGCAAGAAGTCTTTTCCAGGATCATAGTCGTATGTCTCTAGCTGTTCGATTACAACTTCTCCGAAGTGCTGATCGAATACACTACACCTTCGGGAGCCCTTACCAAAGACGTAGAGAAGTTCCCCGAAGCTTTCTACACCTTGTAGAGAGAACTTCACAGGCTCTAAGATAAACACTCGATTAGACATTGCTTAGTATCCTCGCTAAGATTTGTTTCACGTCTGCAATCTCATACGCTGCTATACGCTTTTGCATGACCCGCATCCTGATTTCTTCGTCGATAGTTTCAGGCACGCATAGATCAGTCACGCGAATCTGAACACGGGTACCTCGCCTATGCGGTCGGGATTCGCTCTGACTACGGGCTGTTGATGACCAGTTCTGCGAGTAGTATATTTCGTGATTACAGTTTGTGATTTGTATGGGTGGATTATTCCAGTGGTCATAACCTAGCAGGTTCAAACCTGTCCCGCCCGCTGCCGGGTTAGCAACTAGGACAGGACACTTAGGGTCCTCGTTAAACCTTCGTTCCGCTTCTTTACGTGCGTTGTCAGAAGTCTTGCCATAGAACGTCACACAATCAATACCCTCTAGCTTCAACCTTGCTGCAATGCTCTTTATGTCTTGCACCCAACACGCCCATATCAGAGTCTTATCTGTTGGTAACTTGCCCTCAGGGTTCTTCAACTTATCATAGGGCGCAAGTAATTCGACGATACCTTCAAGCTTAGGGTTAGGGTCTATTCTATCAATCTCTCCAGGGAGAACCTTCTCCCCATCCTCTGAAAGTTCCCCGTCCCACTTGATAAAGCCCGAGGTTATCTGCGCAAGTCGTAGCAACTTCGTTAAGATGTTATTAGCTACTAGCTGCCTATTCTTCGTTCCCTGCAAATCTTGCTCAATCTCTATGGCAAGATGTTTGCGCAAGTCATCGTAGTAACCTTGTTGTACAGGAGTCATCTCGACTTCGTGAACATCATACACCATAGCAGGTAGATCCGGCAGTGCCTCTTTCTTATGAATTATGAAAGAGATTCTTGCTAGTCGTTCTTTGATGAAGGGTAAATTCTGGAAGTCTACCAATGCCTTATGGCCGGACTCCGAAACGCGATAGACTCCGTAGAATTTTCGGAACGCTTCAAACGTAGAGAATCCCGAGAGTCCCTTACCAAGGAATTCTAATTGCATGTATACGTCAAGCATACTATTAGTAATCGGTGTGCCCGTCAATACCATGCGAGCCTTCGCCTTATCCCGCAGATAGAGAGCGTATTTTGCGCGTCTAGTTCTTGGAGACTTTATATAGTGTGACTCATCGAGTACGGCCAAATTCCAATTGATTGCCTTGAGCACATCCCAAGTACCACTGACCGCTTCATAAGAGCACACGATGACAGAGAACCTATCTCTATTACTAGAATCTAATGCATCGAGAACTAGCTTAATGCGTTCCAGCTTATCACCTCGCAGAACAGTCACCCTACCTTTGTGGGTTCCAAACTTATCGAACTCATTCTGCCAATTGATCCGTACGTTCTTAGGCGCTACAATAATGGCTCGATACATTTGAACATGCTGTATCGACTCATTGCAAATACGCGCAACAACAATTGGAGTCTTACCTGTACCCTGCTCCATGAAGAGTGCATAGCCCTCACTACGCATAGCACACTGTAGGCCAACTCTCTGGTATTTCGTAAGAGGGAATTCAGGATGCAAGATGTATTTGTTGTCTACTACCTCTTGCTTGTCGCGCCATCGTGCTATTAACTTCGCATTCTCCTCTTGCTGTTTGCAGGTCAATAAGATATAAGTTAGCATAGCCTGCGCGTCGTACTCTGCAACCCGTTGTTTCGACGGCCAGAGTTGGCTAATAAGAATAGCTGAGTAGTCCGTCGCCGCCACTTGCCACTGGTCAATTCCCTCTAGTCTCCTGCGCTCTGGGAACCTAAGAGGGAAGTCTCGTGTTGCTTGTGGACTCGCGTAGGTACGCGCACCATTACCACGCCATGTATTAGGCTGCCACATCTTGAGAATGAAATAACGGTCGTCATCTGTTAGACTAATATCTAGCATATCAGCATCACGCAAACCTAACGGACGGAGTGCGCGTTTACTGGCGGAGGTAATGGGTATCATGTTTAGAGCTGTCCTATACCAAAGAAGAATTGCGAGAGTACACACAAGTATTGTAGCCGATGCGAGCCAACAGCTTGAGGCCGAGCATACCAGTACACCCTTGCGCAAAGGTAGTCTGTACCTCATTGCCATTGTAACAGATAATAATGTGCAGTAGCACGCGATGTGCAACCATGTTTAGATTGTCCTGTTAGCCGTTGTAATATCCTTGTCTAGTATATCGGCATTATACCAGACCCGCACCACCCCGTCAAGCCTACATTAAAAGAATAAAAGAAAGAAAAGCCTTGACACCCTGCTGGTTAGGGCGAGGATCGCAAGTGGTCATCGTATCTTTATTATGCGGAATAGCACCTCAACTATCTGACCATCCCCAGCATCGAAGTCACGGGGTATAGTCCCCGCCCCCGCTATGTTAGCCGTTAAAGTGGCGGGGCTTCCAATTGAGGGGGCGAGAAATCCCGACAAAGCGCTACTAGTAATTCTATTAGCTAGGGGAAAGGCTGCGGCCGGAGAAGGCGGCCCACCGAAATAGAAACGTACAATACCCGGCTCCCAAGTCCCCACCCCTGTTACCAAGTCTACGTTTTCATGCCAAGAAGCCCCAACAGCCCCATCATATAAACGACGATACTCCGCGGTAGCACTCCAAAAGTAGAAGCCCTCAGTATCATTGACCTCAAAAACACCCGCATCAGTGGCATTGCTAACTGTGAACATACCTACCGGAAATACCCCTGACACACCTCCTATAGGCATAACTCTATCACCGCCACCTTCACGCTCACCGCTCCACTTAACAAGGGCATAGGGCAGCTCGGGGACTATTGTTGTGGATGGTACTTGCTGAAACTCCCATCGTCTGCTCTTCTGATTCCACTGACACCATACCCTATCCCCCTCTAGATACTTCTCGTCGGACGCATCCATGCCCCCAGACTTCACACCAGTTTCATAGATAGTTGTGAAGATGTTTGTAGGATCAATGATATAAGCATTAGTTCCTAAGTCATGGTTTACTGGTTTAGCGTTGTTAGCATAGCGAACATTTGGATACTCACTTGTACCTGTTGGGAAGTCTCCTGAGTCATCCTCATGCAGCATATCTTCAGTAAGTTCAAACAACCTTGGGGGGATTACCTTAGGGCGTTGGTGATGAGTAGTTCCTAAGTCTGTAGAAATGCCGTGCGTTGGTACTGTATCTCGTTGCGCACCACCACGCATTGCCCTCCATGCTTGCGCACTGAGCGGGTCACCCTCATTTGCGCGGGGTATAGAAATTCGGCTCATGGATTAAGGGCGGTTGACAAAGACGGGAAAACCATCATACGTAGAGATACCTTGTTGAACCTCTGAGAAGTCGAATAGAGGTTCTAGGTCAACAGGTCTGTATGGCTTAATCTGTACAGGTGCATCAAAACCAGAAGGGATTGTCCAAATCCTCTCGAACTTCTGAGTTTCAGTTCGCCAGAAATAGTTCCACCCTTGCAAGATAGCATTGCCATTAGCATCTGGAGCAGTGGGCGCTGCCTTATACTCAAACCTTAAAGAGACTGTAGACAGGTCACGATTACCTGGACGCAAAGGCGCAGCCTGATACAAAAGTGTTTCAGCAGGAAATACATACCCCAACTTCTTAGTAGCTACAGCACTTTTATTACAGAAACCTGCTAAACTAATCACCTCAGACTTTATACCTTTGACACGATACCAAGTCAAGGTATAAGAACCTCCCAGTATTAGGACAGGCATCGCCTCATCTGCTGTAACCCGCTTAATCTCGGCCACAGTAAAAGGTATACCGCTGGTACTAATAGCATTGGCCCACCCTAATTGATCCTCCGCCATTGTTTCATAGGTTGCCGTAGGTGTGAACTCCTCTGTAAACAAATCACCTTCAGGTTCAATAGACAATATCCCCGGACCTAATCTAGGATTATGTCCAGGCTCATCACTTACTGCATCAACTTTGTTAGAGTACTGAAGAGTTAGTACAGCAGCCTCGTATACTGCTAAAGAACCTACTGCTGTTACAATCTCTGACCCATCCCGAGTTTCGTACTCCTCACTAAACCCTCCTTGCAACTGCGCAGGTACAGGGCTTATATCGGAGATGTTGCGCATTGTAGCTTGCGTCTTTTCAGCATAAGGATATGTGGTACCCCATAAATAATCCGCCAACTCATGCCTACGAGAATACGCACAAACTACTCTTCTAGTTGCACGGAATACTCCATCCTCCCCGACACTTTCATGTGGACCATCAGATTGATACTCGCTAAATGTTACTGGAACAAATGCCATAACTACTTTCCAAATGCTCCAAGAGCTACGGGTGAAGGTGACTTCAAGGTTAGGTGAATGTCTCCAAGAAGTTTATTGTTCTTGTCTAAGGCTTGCTGCGCTTGGATTGCCCGGTTCTGCTCCTTGATAATCTGATCCCGTAGGATAGGATTGGATACGCCTGCTAAAGGATCTTTGATACCTCGGAAAGCTCTGTCCTCCCTTATCCGTTGTTGCAGTAGCTTCTCTTGTGATGACTTCCCAACAACATCTCCACCTCCTCCAACAATATCTGTAAGACCTTTCTCCCTGGCTTTGTTAGCATCCTCAAGACCTTTCTTAGACTCATCGTTAGACTCCGTAATACTTTTCTTAGCCTTGTCTACACTCTGCTTGATTCGTCGAAATTGCTCTTCTACAAACAGGCCTGCACCTGCAATCGCCAACAGCCCTGCGCCTAGCTGCAATAAGCCCGTTGGACCACTCATCGCAAGCACAGCAATCTTTGCGGCGACTGTTTTCCATAGTTGTATGTTTAGCAGGGCAATAACCTTTATCATAGCATTGATAGCTAAGATAGCTACACCAATACCTGCGCCCCACTTAACAAAGGTTATAACCAGTTCTTTATTCGACTTAGCCCATACGGAGAAAAATTTTGCAATACCTGCAACAGTCTCTAATAAGTCTTTAGCTATGGGCATAAACGTCTCGCCTATGATGACAGATACATCCTCAAGGATTCCCATAAATTCTTTCCACTTATTCCCTGATTCATCTAACGTGTCTGCTGCATCATCTAATGCTGTGATAGTATCCCGCAAAAGAATGTTAAGCTTCGCTGTAGCAATTTGATTTCTGTTTGCGCTTTTAGTACCTCCCTCAATACCTGTATTTAGTAGTTCTTGATTCACGGCTGCCTGCTTAATATCTGCTCCATACTTTACAACAGTTTCAGAACTGCCTGATAAAGCAGATAACAAATCCGTAACAACATCTACATCAAGTTTCCCCTCAAAGCTTGCAATGTCTATAGCCAACTTAGTAAATCGCGTTGACATTTCAGCAGCTTCTTTATTTGTAAACCCCATAGGTTCAAGCAAACTCTGAAATTGCGAAGCAGCAATGCGAATAGAAAGACTTGATCTACCGACCTGTTTAGCGAATACGTCTGCCCACTCTGTTACGGACTTAGCACTCTCCCTAAATACTGCGTCAAACTTACCTGGAGCAGCTTCAGCCTCGGCTGCACTCTTTAACGCAAACCCAATACCGGCCCCAATACCAAGCAGCATAATCTTAGCAGCAAGCGCAACTCTTTGAAAGCTTACCTGTAACTTTCTCATTGAAGCTTGAACACGGGTAGAGACAGCCTTTAAGTGGGCATCATTACCTTTCAGGTCAATAGTAATACTATTTGCCATGACTTGCCTGATATGCTCGCGCCTCTTCTACAGTGTCAAACGTCACAGTCTTCTCGCCACCACCCAAATACATCAGCTTTTGCTCAAGAGATAAATCACTAACAATCTTTGGACCCCATCCGTATCTCCTCGCAAACTCGCGATACTGATTTGCTATCGCCCCTTCTTTTTCTTCTTCGGTCTGGCTTTGCGGCGCGTCTTGCGCCGCCGTATGTTTGGGGCTGTTGATTTGTTTGACGATAACCTATTGATCCAATCCAATGCTGCTAACATCTGCTTAGAGAACTCAGGATTAAGCATTAAAGTCTTAACCTTATCCTCCTCAATATCTTTGTGCTCATGCCTCAAAGAAAGGTAGAGTAGTTTCACCCCACCATCTATCGTCCCCATGAATGCAGAAGATGCAGGATCAGCAAGAGACACCTTAGCCGCCCGTGCATAAGCATCCTGTAAGATACCCGCACGATACTCTGCTGGAGCTTCATCGAGAAGCTTTACAGCACTTTGAACAACCTTGTACTGTATCCAGTTCTCAAACTCCCCGAAGTCTTTATCAGTCATTGGAGAGAATCTAAACTTCTCCCCATCAACTGTAATCTCCAAAGGGGCACCTGTTGCTTTTGCTATTGTCATATTATTACGGCGCTCCTGACCAGAAGTTGGACTCACCCGGTGCATCAATCTTGCCATCGGCCATAGTTCCGGCGATCACTTCTTGGAATCCACTAAACTTAAAATTAAGGGTTGCACCAACAGGCTCGGCAGTTTCCCTATTAACTTCAAGATCGGTAGCCGCCATGACCTGCACCCAAATGAACTCCCAAAACTCTGCATTAGGTAAGATGACCTTTAGACCATGATACGCATTAAGTATCGGCAAGTCTGCAAAGTCATCCTCATAAACTGTTACAGCAACTTCTGCTTTAAGGTTACCCGCAAGTCTGCGAGTGCTACCACTTGTGCTAGAGGATACAAAGGATTTATTGTCCGCCGTAATAGTAATAGTTACTGTTCGCACATCGGAGATTGCAACATAACTTATGGGAGGGTCAGCAGACGTACCTAGCTCAACAGTTACGCCAACACTAGAAGGCATCCCTGCAAGTGTAGTGTCATCTGCTACAACATCAGCACCTATTGTTAGGTCACTGTTTGCGGAGAAATTGACAACATACTTGATAGGTAGCCCACCCTCTATATTAAAAGTGACTACAATGTTATCAATGATAACATCACCTTGCACACCTACTGTCCCATCAATCGACCCCGCAAATGCAAGAGACTGTCCAGGCAACGAAGTAAGTTCTGCGCCATAAGCTTCATAACTACCTGTCCAGTCTTTATTGCCTTTTAAGGTAACTGTCATGCCTTGCGTATTAGACGCAACAATCTCTTGAAGGTCTGCTGTGTGTGAAACGTTCCACTTTGCTACAGCGGATTTGCCCTCAACAACCCCCAAGATTCCACTAAGAATCGTCATCGTATTAGTACCTTACTGTTAAGGATTCAAGTCTGCTGTTAAGAATTGCATCTCAACTTCATAGTCCCAACGTCCCGACCAACCGAGGATACCTTTAGTGCTTCCTAGAAACGTATCCTCTGTGAATATCTCTGAGGAGTCTATAGGTTTTGCCAAAGTAACGAATGTCTTAGTCTCCCAGGTCAACGCTTGTAGTCTCGTAGCCCACTTAGTCATAGCCCGAAGCATCTCCCAAGTAATTGGGTATAAGGCCCTGTCTAATTGCTGCTCCCCTGACACCAACATGAAGATGAATCTTGATGTAACTGTTGAAGAGTTTGATGTTCTTTGTAAGTGGGGAAAGTGTCCGTTGGCTAGTATGCCCACAGCGGGAAAATCATTAGTCAGTGTTTCACGTTTAAGTGGGTCTCGAATATCCGAAGCAAACCGTAATCTATTACCAACATTTACTAGATCAGTGAATCCAGAATAGTCCTCGACCATTTGCCAAAGAGCATCGTAGACAATCGAGAATGGGTCGGTACTTACTGCCATTAGTTTCCTGTAGTTTTCGCTAACTCCCTAAGAGCTTGTGACATATCCTTGCGCATTCCCGGAACAAGTGACGGGCTAAGCTTATCGGTCCCGACGATAGTCTCTCTTACGGGTAAACTACCTGCGCCCGTTTGGTGGTACTCCGCAAGCTTAGCAATTGTTATCCCACTATAGACAGGATGTGCCATACTTCCACCGTAACCAACCCGAACACCAAAAAGAATCTTCTGCTCCAGCTGTCCAGGCTTTCTTGTAAACTTCGCATCAAGTGCTGCTAACAGGTGCCCGGTATCCCGAAGAACTAACGCCCTATTTCGTGCACCTCTCTTGCGCCTTCGTTTAAGTCTAGGCCAACCGCCCTTGCTCATCTTCACGAAGCGCCGTTGAACTGCACCACGATACCTAGCTGCCCACTTCTTCAGTGCATTGCGAACAGGTCCGAAACCACTGCCGCGCAAGTCATTAGCAAGTAGTAAGACGAACCGCTTCAATGGCTCAAGATTTAGTTTCACACTTGCCATAACTACTGCGCATCTTCCTCAGTAAGTAACTCACAGAAGAATCCTTCACCTGCATTACCATCACCCGCCGCAACAACCGTGACTTTCACCTCAAACACATCACCTATAACATAAGGGGCAGTACCAATGACACCATCAACAACGTCTAAGTCGCTATCAGCAGACACAAGTGATATATGGCCTGTAAGAATGTTTGCACCATTCTTGTGTAGTTCAACAGTAGTATCCTCAGTTGTTCCCGTCCCTGCTGTAACAAATCCCGCAGCAAACTTTACTATGTTTCCTGTAGTCCCTAACGCTACATGAATGACCCACGATTGAACTGTTACAGTAAGTCCGCTCTCTTCGGCAAAAGTCTTGCGCACCATCCCCTTAATCTTCGTGTACGCAATTGCTGCATCAACAGCGATATGCGAATTCGATATTGATAGTGCGGACGGGATGTTGGTATTAGCCTGCAAAGAACCTGTTACAAACAAGTCACCTTCATGTCTTGAAGGAGTTCCCATAATATTACCTTACAGACCTTGGAGAGGCTGTACCTTTTCGTGTAGTCTTTTCCACATCTAACTGAATACGATTAGCGCGAATAGCTTCGAGTTTCTTTGTAGCCCTATCACGCATATATACTAACTTATGAACGGCTCTACCTGTCTCCGGGTCAAAGTCTTCAACACCCCTACTCTCATACAGCCAAACACCAGCAAGAGTTGCACATAAGTCTATAAGAGCTACAGCAGCAGTTGTGTCAGTAATAGGCAAGGCATATCGACCACCTCTGAGAATATCGTTTATCCCATTGGTAGCAACTGTGATTGCCCTGTTAATACGTGCTGTGATTTCATCCGCATCTTCGTTATTATTCAGGTCTGCCCACTTTTGTACGTTGTCACCCCCATAGACTTGGTTTATATCAGACTCGCTACAGTACACCGTACCATCAAGAGTCTGCACGATTGCAGTTCCCGCGCCTAATGTGAACTGTGCAAGCTTAGAGACGGAGCCGCTCGCCGCAGTGCTTACGGATGTATCCTCGGTTGCAAACCTCGCGAGGGCGGCAACAAGGATATGCGCCACAGTTACGTTACCTGCGTGAATTTCATATTGAGAAGTTGCATCAGGGTTTATTATCCAATCTCTATCAACCGTACACGTATCCGTTGATAATACATTAGCAGTAATACTCCTAGACTGACCTGCCCCTGTACCTGTATGAATGAATATCGTATTACCTATTAAGGTGTTATTAGCAAACGCTGAAGCATCTGCGAGCACAATTGCGTTGTCTGCTCCCCCAGCTTGCGCGGTCCCTATTGAAGCCCCCTGGTCTTGTCGCAGTGGGAAGGTGTCTCCAAGAAGCCCGGTGCCGTCGTATTGGAGTTCGAGGTTGTCCGCAGCCGTGGCATCCTGGCTGATGGCGGTTATGTCGGCATGACCGAGGCCAGGGACGAGGACGTATCCTTCGGTGGTAACGGCGTCGGGGACAGCGGGGGTGAATGTAAGGGTATCGGTTGCGGCATCGAAATCCGTGATAATTGCTGTTCGCCCTGCGTTAGTTCCTGTCCTAAAGATCAACAGCGCGCCGTTCCAATAGCCGTCTGCTTGCGTTAATACCGCATCAACTAATGTTGTCGTTGTACCACTATCCGCAACAGTTTGCACTCCCTCGGCCAGCCACAAGCCTAAGACAGTAGCGGCAGAAGCAAGACCATCTATAGCCTGAACATCTACCTGAACGCGCTGGTTGTTTAGTCCAAGCGGGGCCGTCTA
>LAZR01000275.1_pt1 | contig 48492 bp, 76 predicted proteins | sample 329461 | NCBI WGS metagenome assembly LAZR01 (sample SAMN03002196, study PRJNA259156) | marine sediment metagenome | biome: sea floor; feature: Hydrothermal impacted sediments; material: marine sediment; isolation source: Loki non-amplified sample from Loki's castle hydrothermal vent sediment ...
GGAAGTACATCAGCAAGTTCGCATAATGACATTGGTTTTATAAACCGCCAAAATGCAGCAATGCACTTTTCCACAAATAACGCGACCAGGATGACTATTGATGCTGCTGGAGATGCAACGTTTACTGGTTCAGTAACAGCCCCAAATGCAGTTCTCAACGGCACGACTGCAATCGGCCTCGACTTTACCGGCACGTTCGCAACTGCAATTCAGAAGTGGCCCGCTGGGACGATCTCTACGGCCGGGACGACTATATTTCAACCAGCAGCTGATTCTATAACTGCGTTTCAATGGGATCAAGCCGATGGCACGAATTTTGTGACCTTCGATTCAACTAACAAAAGAATTGGGGTAAATAAAGCTAACCCCGCCGAGGCTGTTGATGTTGTGGGAGACATCAAAACAGATCAGGATTTGCACGTCGGCGACGATATATTCCTTACGGGGGCATCATCGCAGGTACAATTCCAAGGAGGAGATGGTTTAGTAAGTAGTAATTCTCGCTTATCGATCCTTATAGACGTTGATAATAATCAGTCTGATCGGTATTTTAGAGTTAGACATGACACCGGAACTACACTACTGCACATTAGCGAAACGTCCACGGCTGGTTTTTATGAAGGGGCGCCTGAAACTGCTCTGGAAATAACCCACGCTGCCCCCACAATAACAGGCCACGTTAATACTGAATCCGATGCAGATAACAGCGGAGCCTGGATACTCCGGGGCAAGCGAGAGGATGGAGCGGGGACTGAAACAGAGTCGGGCACAATCACAATGTCTCACGATGGGGCCGGGGTCAACGATCAACTCGCCAAGATGGTTCTCGGAGTCAATACCGGGGCGGGGGCTGTCGATGCTCTTACGATTGATTCAGCCGCGAGAGTCATAGCCGAGCTAGGTGTTTTCTCAATGAGCGAGACAACCACCCCAACGGCAATTGCCAACAATGGCGCTATATACACAAAGAACACGAACACTCTTTGGTTCCAGGATGGGGCGGGTACGGAGCATCTTCTACATGGCGATTCCTTCTCGAATATTTGGTATCACGGTTCAAGCACAGTAGAAGTTACAATATCAACACAAAACGCCTTTGCAATAATAGACTCTTTTACCGTTGTCGGACACTCTGATGACTTGTTGAACGCAGTTGGAAGCAGTGCCAACAACAATATTACGCTCTCCGCTCTCGGTGTCGGAGAATATCAAATCTCATACCACGGCAGTGCAACTGCAACTGGTGGTGCGGATAAGGAGATGATCTTTACACTTGGAATTACGTTGGCTACGCCTAAAGATATAACCAACGTCACGGACGACACAGTGACGCCTATCGTCATAACCAGTGTTGCGCATGGCCTGGAAAATGGAGATATGGTCGAGATAGTGGGTGTTGTGGGAAATACCGCAGCGAACGGTTCCTTTATTGTCGATAGCAAAGCTGATGATACATTTCAAATAGTTGATTTAGCTGGTGGAGCCACGACTGGCAATGGAGATTATAACGAGGGTAGTCCTACAGGTGATGTCACTATATTATATCCCGGAAATATGGTGGTTCATAGAATGGTAAGGGGGGCGGATTTGGGGGCCTTATCTGCAACGGGAATCCATATTTTGGCCGCCAGCGACGTCATGTCCGTGTATGTTGCAAATGTGTCTGGAACTACAAATCTGACAGTCGCAGCCTTTAGTTTCGAGTTAGCTAGAATAGGAGATTAGGAGAGTGAAGTAAATGTCAGAGCGAAACGGCAACTTGTTGAAGATTATCGGCATTGTGACTACTTTACTCATCGTTGGTGCGGGCGTCATCGTCGCCTTTACAAACATCGGCCATCTCGCAGGCGACAATGCAGACGATATCAAAACTATGCAGCCTGACGTCAAGCAGAACACCGAACACCGGATCAAGTTCGAAGAGAAGGTCAACACAATGGCTGATTCTATTGAGGCAATTCGCAGTGTCGTAGAGAAATGACCAGTGATGAAAAATTCGAGCAAATCTATTTTCTTATTGACAAGCTGGTGGATGAGGCTAGGATAGAGGGAACAATCCAGCATATCAACATATTGGATACTATTGACTTACTCCAAAAAGAAGTGAATAGGGCGTTATAGGATAAACAACTTGCGCAGGCGGTCGAACTGATGAAAGCCGAGACCAGTCCGGCTGCGCAATTGACGGGGGCGGCATAATGAAAGCGGTAATAGAAGCAGTAGTTGTGTGCCAGAGTAAAAGATACGAGAAGCCCGTTATCAGGAAGGTAAAGAAAATGAGCTTTCCCCGGGACATCATCGAGGTTTCTGGTAACTGTGTGGTTTGCAGACAATGTTCAAGTTGTCATGGTTGTAGATAATGGAGACAATATGATAACGAAAGACGATCTACTGAAAGATTGGAATGCCGGAGGTCGCCGAATCACCGCTGATCTTCTTGGTCTTGTCTTTAGGCCATTGGAAACAGAGAAGGATCGACACATTCACAATTTTGTGATGTCGTAAATCGAACAGAAGCTGGACCGCCTACTGGACTTTCATTTTAAGAAATGACCCCTGAACAGCATATCCAGAAGCTAAGAGACGCTTGTGAGGGCATTGACGAGCATTGCAAGAGCAACGGCGCGGCCTGGACGGCGGCACACGACCTGGAGTTGGATATCTATGAATTAGAAAGAGCGTTCGAGTGTCAAAAACTTATGCAAGAGTGAACCTTCCTATGGCAAAGAACGCACAAAGCAATCACGTCGAACCAGTTTTTGCGAGCGTAGCCCTTGTGGTGATGATACAGTCCGGCTGGTTGGTCGCATGGGCATTTCAACGTATCTGGGCGAGGGAGCTTGCCTGCGGTAACGGCATGGTGCACGGCGTCTTTGGCCTTGATTTTGTTGGGGTTGCGTTTGGCGTACTTGGCAGCGCTTCGCCGCTTGGTAGCTTTACATTTTTCGCTGGTTCGGTAGGCTTGGTGGTAAGCTTTGCCTATTTCGCTGGAGTAATACTTAGCAGCACGTCGCCGGTTGTTTTTTTTGACCGCTTCCGTTGATTGATAAGCCTTGCCGTGAGCTTTTTTACAGGCCTTGCAATAATTCTGATGACCGTCCTGTGTGGCCTTGTTCTTGTGAAATGCCGCAAGCGATTTGGATGTCTTGCAGGAGCAACATCTCTTTGTTATAGTAGGTGTAGGCATGCTTGTTTCTCCAATAAACAATCGTGTCAAGGGCTCAGGCAGGCTCATACCTGCCTGAGCCCGTATCATAATGGATAATAGTACATTGTGTCAATAAGGATATTCACGAACTCGACAAGGCGTGGGAAGATGAGAAGATGATGGAAAATAAAGGTTGACAGGTTTGCGCGTGATGGTAAAATGATCTCTAATTACGATTGATAATCTCACAGAATGTTAGTCGGGCGTCTATTTGAAAGGGGAAGCATGGCACGGAAACAATGTGAAACATGCGGCAATTTCGAGCCGTCAATCAATATCACCAGGGCGGGCCCGCTTCAAGTATCACCGAACTACGGCGAGTGTCGGCGCGGTGAGCCGGATGCAGGAGAGGATTTGTGGCCGGTAGTTAGGCAAGACGACTGGTGCGGAGAGTGGGAGGGGAAGAAATGATTACGACGGACACTGCAACGGGCCGAGTAACATTTTTTATCAGTCAGGAAAGGCAACTCGAAATGTCAGCCAGTGAATATGAGCATTTTCGAAACCTGATAAAGAATCCGCCGACTCACAGAGAGATCACGAATCCCCCAAAGCTGTGGAGTCCATGTATAGGTAAGGGTTGTACTCATCCGAGTCACGCCAAAGTAAAGGAGAAACCATGATTGACAAAATCTTCAAAGCACTAAAACAAAAGACCACTTGGATGGGCATTGGCATGATCGTGAACGCCCCACTGCTGGCCTTTGGAGTTCCGCCGGAGATCGTAGCCGGTATAGCCGGGGTCGTAATCGGCCTGGCTGTTATCTTCCAGCGCCAGGCCACTCAGAAGGTACAGGATCAAAGTTGACCAGCATTAACCATATTCCCGACTGCAGGAAAAAGGTCACAAGTTAAGGAGAATACCATGAGTACGCTTTATGTTGATAGGAGCAAGGACGAAGAAATCATTGATATTGTACGCTCAGTCATGGATAATGGCACGGGCAAAGCTGAGACTGCGTATGAACATATTTTAATAAAACTCATGCAATTACGTGGCACGCCTATGACGTCGTTTAAGTACGACCAAGAAGCGGTTGACCGCCATTATCGTAATTGGAAAAGCGACAAGTAAAGGAGAAAAAGACATGAAGAAGCTATTGATTGTAGCAGTTGTAGTGATGTTGTCGCTCGTAGCGACTCCCGCCAACGCGGGCCTTGGGGACTATCTTAGCGACCTGTTGGGCATTGAGGCCGCCCCAGCCCCCGCCTCTCGGCTCAAGTACAGTGACAAAGTGATTGAGATTCGTGAGTCCGTACCGCAGCACATGGCTCTCTGGCTGCTCGGCACTCCGACCGAACTTGACAACCCCGACGCCGAACTCAGTGCAAGGCTGGGCTGGCGCAACGACGATACGGAGTTCGGGGCTCAGTTCGACGCCATTGGGATTCATGGTGAAAATCACGAGTCGTTCGGGATGTACGGTCTCATGTGGGTCACTGACAGCGAGTACGTCGGCTACGCAGGGTCGATAATGTCGGAGAATATCTCCTATGGCCCGTTCGCCGGGACTGTACTAGCCGGGGTTGTGGCCGAGGGCCGCTACAGATCGTTTTCCGGTGAGAGCCCGCTAGGTGAAAAGGATGAGTTTCAGTTTTATGCTGGACTAATGTTGGCGTTCTGATCACGAGCGCTCGTCGGCTAAGGAGCACTGCATTATTGAGCCAAAAACGATGGTCGACCACTGAAATGTGGATTATTGAGCTAAAAACGAATGCTGATCACAGCGCCGGAGCACAGGTGAGATTGGAGTTCTGATGAAGTACCGTATCGTTTCAAATGGCCTAAAGTTTCGCATTCAATGGTGGGGTAAGTCTTACTTTTGGCAGCGTAAGAAGTGGCGTTTCCTTTGGCGAGACCATCCTGATTGTCGTATGATGGCTGAATTTTCAAGTCGAGATGAGGCAAACAAGGTAATTCTTACATGCCGCCTGAGAGACGAAGCTAACAAGAGAGGCTGGGAGCCGGATACAGCACGAAACACCTCCTACAAGCCCTCGCCTACTGCTGGCTGACGTAGAATATTCTCTTAGGGCGGGTCAGAGTTCGCATCGTTCGCTGGCGAAAGTCCGCTGGGTGACAAGGACGATCATCAGCTTTACATGGGGCTAAAGTTGGATTTCTGATGAGCCAGAGTCGTCAAAGTATCCGAAAGGTACTTTTTGCATTGCGGGATGGCAAGTGCGGAAGATGTGGTTGCAGCCTTAGTTTGGACTTTAAGTTTTACGGGAGCATCTTTGCACTGTTGCACCATATAAACCCAAAGTCCAAAGGCGGAACGGACAATTATAGCAACCTATTGCTTACTTGCCAGTATTGCGAAACATTGTACCATAGCACGCAGCCGCTTATATCTGTCCGTGAAAAGATTGAAGATGGGACGAATATTAGCAGTGCATGGAGATTAGCATGAAACGCCTCCTGCAAGCCCTCGCATACCACTGGCTTAGATATAAGCTTTTCAAATAGAGGGCGGGTCAGAGTTCGCATCGTTCGCTGGCCCGCCTAACGCTTGTATTAACTCCCTGAATGCTCTTTGCGGCAGATCGGACAGAGCCAGTCACGGGGCCCCACGTATAACCAGCCTTCTTGGGTGAATACATCGGCCGCGCCTCACCCTTGTTTAAGTAGTGTGAGCTGTCGTCGGTGAATATGTTTGTTATTGCGCTCATAGCAACCCCCTACTTATCATTTCATCCAGGAGAGCCATATCGCACTTTCGCTCCTGGGCTGTTTTCACTGGCGGGGCGTATTGGCGAATCTTCTTTAGATGTTCGTCGCTCAATTCGGGGATTATGTCAATATCTTCCGGCCAGCCGTATTTTCTAAACCGCTTCATTTCTTACCTCCGTAGCTGAGTATGGTGAGTGGCGAGGGATCAACCACAAGGTTGCTCTCCTTTTCCTTTGGTGTGAGACAATCAAGACAGACCATCATGCCATATCCGACGTAAGTCTGCGGCCAGCGTTCCTCTCCGCAATCGTCACAATAGCCTATACCCGGCCGAAGTTCGGTTTTGCGCCCATCTCTTTTGGCTTCCGTCTCAATAGGGCAGCACTCCATACAATTCATGCCGTGCCCCGGCCCGCGATACTCGCACGTCTCACATTCAGCATACCGAGATTGTGCTCTTTCCCGAGTTTGTGTGATTAGCCTTGCGGCCTGTTCTGCCATCATAGCAAATCTCTTTTGATAAATTCTCGGCCCATGCAAATATTATCGCTGTCTCTGCTCTGCGATTCCAGTCTTTCAGGAAAGCAGGGGATGCTGTTTCTTGCTCATAATGACGGCCTCTTAATCTACATACTTGAATTCTATTCGGTTTGGATGTTCGCCCTTGAACTTCTTGGGCTTCATGCTCCTTAGGAGGTCTTGCAACCCCGTGACTGTTAATAATTCCAGTCCTTCGCGTACGCATTCGTCGTCGGTAATATCGCCGAGTGGTTCCTCCCCGACACTGGTAATCTCGATGACGTGAATCTTCTTGACCTTCTCGCCTAACTTGAGTCCCATGCACTTTTCGACCTGCTGTACTTTGTCGCCGGGTTTAAGAAACCACCATCCCCATCGCCGAGTCACTATCTTACTGCGGTCACGGGCCTGGCCGGTCGTCTTACTGAAGCTCATGTTCCTCATTTCTGTGGCTCCTTTGGAATACACTCTCTGAACGGCACACATTCACAGTGATAGCAATCCTGAAATTCTTTAGGCATGACCATTGTCACGTCGTCAGACTCCCACTCCCATTCAGCACCTATGATAATCCCTTCGCAATTAGTATCGAACAGCCCTTCACACCATTGGCATTGCTCAATAGTATCCGGCAAGCAGCAAGTGTCCTCTTGTAAGAAGTAGATCACCGAAAACGCCGCCTTCTTGCTCAGTTTGTGCTTGTCGATGAGATATTCGAAGAATTCTACCGCCTTTTTTCCGGGCGTCACATAATGGTCTTTTGGCGTCGGCTTAGATGTCTGGGACACGTTGCGATTATGCGTACACCATCCACAATTTCTTGCACCTTCTTTCCAATAACACGTCCAACTTGTAACGCTACAGTCAACAGTAGTTTCTTTCATTTTTGCATCTCCCTTACAATATTTTGGTTCGGCAGTTTATGTTTTCCGATTGAATCGAGATTACTCTCCCACTCTTCGCATAATTCCTTTGGATCACCCCTCTTCGGTATGGGGAATAAGCCCATACGTATCATCCATGCACTGACCTCTTGCGTCGTAAAACTGTGGACTTTGTGGACCTTTACAAACTTCCGCATAGTTGCCTGTAACCGCGATTGCTTTGTTCTATACTTCATTTGGCATCTCCTGCACAACCCACGCTGGCCAGATTGCTCTATTGTCCTCTTTGAGAGGGACGCATTTACCGTCTATGGGGATCTGTTTGACGTAGCAGGGCACTCCGGCGTCTTTGCACTGGTCAGCTACGCTCTTGATGTCCTCGACGGAGCAGAGGCGACGGTTCGAGCCGGATTCGCAGCCTACGATTATGTGACCGAGTTGGTTGCGATACTCTGAATGCCTCTCTGCGTAACCACAACCATCACACCGCCACTCTTCCTCTTCAAATTCGCTTATATCCAATGGCCCTAATGCCGGTTCATAACTCAATCCACCCATGGCAACGGGTATCTGCAATAGAATCGGCACAGCCTCATCGACCTCGGCCTGAGTGGACGCTGAGAAGTACAGGTGGACGTTGCGAGGCCATTCCGCAATCGAAATATCGTCATGCCCCGCCATCCATTGACTGAACTCCAACGCGCGCCTCCAACGTTTCGTAAAGAACAAGTAGGTATGCCGAGGCGTCTTTGCCGTGACGTCCCACATCTTCTTGACAAACTCGAACGGCACGTCCTTGTGAAAAAGATCACTGCGCGAATTGACGAAGTACGTCGTCGGAATGTGTCGGCGCAAGGGCTGCTCAAGTCTATCGTCAAACAGCTTGATCTTACCCGTCCAGTTGCCGTTCTTGACGAGCCCTTCGTACCGGCCCTTGTGAACTGGGTTACAGGAAAAGCGGTGAATGAGGTTCACGGCGTAACAGTTCTTGCAGCCGGACTTGATCTTCTCGCAGCCGCCGACTGTTTCCCAATTCCTTTGGGCGTAGGGGATTTTAGTTGGCATCGTTATCCTTTCAAGGCCAGTTCGAGAGTTAATTCAATATCAGGCGGAAGTTCAATTGTGGTCAGGACTGCTTTAATTGCGTCGTCCTTGGCTTTGAGTCTTCCATTCAAAGCTGCAATATACTCAACAAAGCCAACGTCTTCCGGGCATACAGCAGCTTCGTTATTGCGCCATTCTTCAAGTTCTTCGTCCTTGGCTTTGAGTTGCTCGGCCTGCTTCACATTCTCGGCATCTTGTTCATCATATTTCGCCATGAACGTATCGGCTTTTTTATTGAGATCAACGATAGTCTGTTTCATCTCGGCATACAAGTCATTGGCAAACTCTTGCCCGTTCTCAAGCCTCGTAATCTGCTCGGCCAACGTGTCGCGTTCACGCATGAGTTCCACGTTCGTTTTTGTGTATCGGGCGATCTCTTCCGCTTGGCGGTCGATGATTAGCTTCGCAGCTTGTAATTTAGTGATATCACCATCGTAACCCGATACCGTGCAATCAATTTCTGTGTCTGCAAATCTTGGCTCTTTGGCGGGCTTATTCAATATCTTGAACTCTTCGTCCGAGATATCGTGTTGGAGTTGGGTGCCCTCCATTTCTTCAACGGATGGGATTCTGCCCTCGCTCGGCTTCTTATGATTGTGCGGGGCGTCGTCGTACTCTGGTTTATCGCATACTTCGCAGTGATGTGCTACTGACATTTTATCTCCTTAATTTACTCTTGATCGTGCCCTTATGGAAAGCTTTGGTACGGGCGGTAGCGGCACACCCCGGTATTTGCTTTTTATATTTTCGGCTCTTTGATGGAAATTAGGAATTTTAATCTCTCGATCTTCCTTAGAGTCGTATTTCAATGAATGTTCAATGTCTTCCTTTAATTCCAGTAATTCTTTGTATAAGCTCAGATTTTTAAGTAAGCTCATTGATTATCTCCTTTCAATAGTCCCGGCCAGCATCCACCGGCCAGCCGGGACGGGTGAAGCTAAAACGCTTCGATGCGTTCACCCAACACTTTGCTGTAGCCTTCCATGAATGAACGCTGACGAGTCATCCGGCACTGCTCATCCGAGGCCAGTCCAATAAATTGGTCCGTGCGACGGAATGCGACCAGCTTGGCCAACTTCTCATCCAACTCTCGTTTCTCTTCAACTACTCGTTCTTGATACGCTTGCATGTTCATTCTCCTTTCGCCCCTATGGGGCTATCTAATCCCGAACTTTGGGTACCAGGTATTTGCGTACAGCACGCGCCGGATAAATCTCAATGATCCATCTTGCAAGACTCGCTGTCGCCTGGCGGTCTTACTATTACCTGTTGGCTCTCGATCAACTATCAGCAACATCCGATCTTTTATCCACGGGAGTGACGAATACAGACAATGGAATCGAGTCTTGCCGTTCTGGTCCAGTTTAGCCTTGACCTCTACCCAGACAGATTTTGTTCCGGTATCGAAAACGTCCTCTTGGAGATGGACGAGGAAATCTGGTGTGTATAGCCGCTCATTACGATACAGTCGCTTACAGCGGAACCTGTGCGGCTCATACCACCACTGGATGACGTCGCCGGTACGTATTAAGTGTTCGAGCAATAGTGCAAACCTGCTCTCTCGTTTGCTTTTCAGTGTGTACGCAGTCCATAATCCACCCACAGACTGACTGTCCTTGCCGGTTCTCGTAAGAAATTCTCTATGCTCAGTAATATATCTAGCCATTATTCCCTTTCCCTTTGTAAGCATAATACTCGGCACTTTAGCCATCCTATACTCGCCTCTCGTACAATTGACCTTCAACCCACCATTTGTCGATCCACCTTTCGGCCAGTAACCTATTACGCCATACATATCCTTTCGCGGCTCTATTGTTGTCTCGACTACGGGACCAACTTCAAATAACTGTGGGCTATCCAGTAAATCTAACGTCTTAGCCATTTTTCTTCCTCGACTGCGGTCTCCAATTCCAGATAGCGTCTTTCCCGCTCACTTCTGGCAAATAACATCCATCGACTTTATCAGGCCGAACGTACTTAACGAGGAAATCCACTACTTGCTTTCGTTTACCTGAATGTTTATCAATGAGCCGATTCCGTTCGACACGCCACACGCAACCTTCTACGGGATCAATGGCACCGTGAACGTTTACCCCCTGCACTACAGCCATAGCCTTGTCAATCGCATAGGCTTCTGGGAGACAGTGAATCGTGAATGGCTTAATGAAACCGTAGCGGTGAATACGGACATAGAGTTCATCATAAACTACACGCGATGTCCCAGTCATAATATCAAACGCCACAAACGGCTCGTGTGGCAGGTCGTATCTCGTACCATGAGCTTGAGCCAACCATTCACCGCAAACTCTCTCACCTTCAACCAAGAGGCCGTCGAACCGTTCACGATTGCGACCAACCCATGCTGCAAACATTCGATGCTGTTCGTGGGGTGACGTTCCGGCCCTGTACCCGGCTCGACCGAGAGCAATGATTTCTCCGTTGAGTTTGCAGACTCCGACATTACTGCCGTCGAGCTTTTCTTGAACGATGACAACGTCGTGTTTGTCGCGGGTCTTTATTGTGGCTATTCTAGCCGTGCCTTCGTCGCACCCATGATCGCCAGGGCCGCGACGACTGCCGGGCAGGTGTGGGATGCTTCCATAAGATTTGCGGCCAAGTGGTTTCTTACTCATTTCTTTCTCCTGGCTTTCTTCGGCTTCGTGAATATTTGCCACATACTATCAATCTCCCGGCCCTGCGCCACTGTGTATCTGTGCTCCTGGTCCAGATACCGCTTGAGCGTCCCCATTTCGTCCGGCCTGCCCTCGTACTCAGAAAGCATAGTAATTACCTTATCGGCGAGCTTCTTGCTCTCAGCGAGCGTGGCGAAGCCGGTGACGGCCCATTTTTTAACTTGACTCATACCAATGTCTCAGCAAATAAATTATCTAGCCTCAATAAGTCGTCATAATCAGCCAGCGTAATTGCCAATGAAAAAATCTCCTTCACGTCATCCCTGGTTTTGTCCCTCATCTTGTGGTCACTCCCACGCTTGGCCAGTACGGTCGTGGCCCATCCCATCCAGTTACAATTGAGCAGTTCAGTCCATACTGAATTGTCCCACCTACATTTCTGCCCGAGCCACCGATGCCACCTTGTTCGCATCTTTCGTTGCTCATGGCATTTTATAGCAGAACTGTCGCCACGCATTCCATCTGGCACTCTATCTTCTCTCATAACTGCTCTCCGTTATCTTTGCGATCTCAAATCCTTCATCTGCTTACATTGCTCGTTATGGATATTGATAGTCCGGGGCGGGGTCTTGAAGACGTTCTCAGTCAATTCTTCCGGTAGGACGGCTCGCGGCTGGGGCTTGTGGTCTTCACATAGCCAGTATTGCTGGCCGGTATCGTCGCCACCTTGATAGACCCCGTATTTCTTACACTTACGGCATAAGTTGCGGGGCCGACCCCATCTAAGGTTGTTATAGTGCCACGTTACGACAACGCCCTTCCAGTTCTTGTACGACTTACCCTTACCATTGCACCAGTCGTCGGCTGTTAGCTTAACTACGAACTCGGTAGCATCAACTGTCGTGAAGTCCATTTCTATAATGTAGGCTCGGACCTCTTCTATTGTGGGTGGGGTCATTTGTTATCCTTCACTCATAAGCTGGATGGTCCTGTCTATGGAATGTAAATCCCGTTCCAATTGTGCTTTGCGGTTCAATAGGAAACTATGCGCTTCATATAGGACTTTAATAGCCTCTTCGACGCGGTCATTGTCACTAAATACCACAATAGACATAGCCTCAGTCTGTTTAATCCATCTTTCCAGCCAGAACCAGTTGATTCTACTCTTGATTATTGATGTTTCCATATCTCCCCTTAGACGCAGTTCTTTACGCAGCGAAATACGTTCTTGTCATTCTTTGCGGTTCGATGAGTCAATTACCGGGAATATAGGGCAAGTTGATTCGAAATTCGTCCGTTTTGGCTTTTGAGCCATTTTCTTCTGTTGGATGGCATATCTCTCATCGTCTGTGAGACTCCACCACCATCGCCTACGCTCAGCTTTACTCTTGTGCTTATACAAGTTTACCTCTTAAGATTAGCGCTAACCCCCAGAGGTCATAGAGCCTTAAGGAGTGAGCGCAGGAAAGCTTCTAGCCACGATTAGGAGGAAATAATCGCCTATGAACACGGTTTCAGACTGAAAGATAGTTAATCGGTCACGTCGCCCGTCGTCGTTCGCTTCGGTCGCTGAGTCCACGAGTATAGCCTACAGGTCCGGCGTGTTGCAGGCACTCGCTCTTCTTTACAGACGCTCCCCACGGCACCGACTCAGACGCACAATGGGTTGTAGAGTTGTCAAGCCAAGACATAGCTCTCTCTTTCAGCATTCACCGCTATTTGTCTAAAAAATAAGCCCCAGGGATTGGACCGAATCGCGGAAGGCAAATCGTCCCTGGGGCAAGTTTTAATTAAATTTGTCATCTTGATTCGGTCCATGTTGCTCAACCTACACTCCTATTTCAAATATTGCAAGATAATTCTTCAACATTTTTTCTATAATACCAAGAGCAGAGGCGGGAATCGAACCCTTAAGTCGCCTTTTCAGACGCGCATTACCAATTATGCTACTCTGCTGTTATTCAGTTGTCAAAAAGGAAAAGCCCCGGCAATTCTGTCGTCCGAAACAGTCTGCGCGGGGCTTTAATAATTCGTATTGTTTCACTGTTTCGGACATCACAATCACAAAGTAACCTCTCTGCCCTCGGCTGTCAATAATAAATCTTTATTTTTCTTAGAGTAGTTTCGCAACCACTGCTTAGAGTAGTTTCGCAACCACTGTTCAATAAGCGCCGGGTCTGCGTTTTCCATCCTGTCATCGCTTGTTACGACTATCGCTTCGCAGAAGTCCTTTTCAAGAGAACTGTGTTTTTTCCGTTCCTGGTAGCCGGAATCCCTTTTCCGCAGCGTTTTGTATATCGTGTGGAACGCCGCCACCTGCATTCTATCGGTTGGTGTTACAGCCATGTTATTTCCTCAACTCCGGGTCAGGTGGCGATACTGGCCAACCTCTTTGCATTGCTTGTGATAGAATCTCCTCGATAAAGGCGGTCATTTTGCGGATACCAACTCCTTTGGTGGTCAACCGGCCAACTCCAACAGTCTGTTTTCCACCGGCAAAGCCGATTTCTACAAAGATAACATCTCGCTTGAGGTAAGCCAGACCACCACATAGCCTTTTACACTCCGTATCCCACCACTCAGCCGTTTCTCCGTTCTCATCGGCCTTGACCAGGGCTGGTAGACACACGCCCTTGTACCAGCGTCTCTGGGCGTCTGTGATGTAATCTATCGCGCTGAGTATCTTGATAGCCCCACCCAGTGAGAGTTCGCTGAGAATCTCAGACAAGGGTTTCTCGAAGGTCGGGCCATCGTCCAGTATTAGTTTTACGGGATAGGTTGACATTCTGTTTTCTTAAAGCCTAGGTATATTTCTTGCATATCTCTTACTCCGGTAGGGTTATTGGCTTCTTTAGGTACATTATCGCCTTCTTTAATATCTGAGGATTGTGGTCGAATTGCCCTATGCCTACATTGCATTTACCGCTGCTTTCTTTGTTGGGAAGAGTTATTGGCTTCCAGTGAGTTATTGAGTATAGCCCACCCCATTGTTCCTCTTTACCAAACCACTTGAAGACCATTACTACGTTATTGTTAAAAACAAGATATGATTCGTTCTTTTTCGGCAATGTCTCTTCTACGGGAATCCAGCGGTGGGTTTCGAGTTCTTCCTTCAACGTTTTGTTCTCGGCTTGGAGTTGCTTTTCGCGGCAAAACAGACACCTACCATCGTAACATACCCAGCCAGGAATGCCCTTGTACTGTATTTGCATCGAATGATAATGTCCACACTGCATATCTCTAACTCCTGGTAGTGGCGAAAAGGCATAGACGGTAAAGTTCGGGTGATCTTCCCGTTCTCGTTTCGCTTTCGCTGTCTGACTGAATACCAGTCGTCTATGCTCAGAACGCCGTTAGATCAAAATGGCAAATCTTCGTCGCCTTCTTGCCCATCAGGGTTGTAAGCTGGGTTCGGGCCACTTGGTTGAGTTGCCAAAGTTGCCGACTCAGTGAAGACGAACTGTCCTGTTTCAATCCAGTGAGCGTAAAAGGTCAGCCATGCAGCGGCTTCGCGTAGAGTCAGTGGGTGTTCCGCTTCCGCACTCGCCGCCGCCTGCACTCCAACAGTCTTAACGCATACCTGTCGCTCGATACTGACTCCAGTGGCGTCTCTGGCAGGGGGAGCAGCGTTCGCAGGCTGACGAGGCGGTGGTGTGGCTTGCTGGGGCGGTGGTGTGGGCTGTGCTGGCTGTCCGGCGGGCGGGTACGACTTCGGGGCCGGAGCTTCGCCCAAGACCAAGCTGTCGAAATATATACGCATTTTGTTTGTTTTGGCGTCAAATTTCCCAGCGCAGTTGATTCGGTGATTTACAGCTAAGGCTGTTGGGAAAACTCGTGGCTGTCCCTGTCTATCTTTGCCTGCCACTGCAAATGATACATCCTCGATAACCCCATGTCCGTCTTGAGCTTTCCCGGATGCCCAGGCTCCGAAATCCCCTTGCCTATGCTGGATGTCTGTCACCACAACCTGTAGCTGGATGTAATTTCCAGGTGCTGCTCTTACTGCTGCAAAATTCATGTGCTTCTCCTTTTTTTATGAAGCTTTCTATATAATTTCCGCGAACCATACACGTCCGGGTCGCAGTCTTCACACTCCACGAATGATATATCAAAACATAGATGTATGCCGCAATCGTTGCATACAGGCGTATAGCCATCAGTATCTTTGCTCTGTACTATTCCCATATCTAATATTCTATCTTCGTGTGCGGAATATGATTTTTGCTGATAGCGGTAATCAATGTCTTGGCGAAGTCCTCGCCCATGCCCATGCCCGTAAAGATCGCCAATATCTCTCTATGGACTGTCCTTCGATGCTCTACGTCGGCGGTGCGCAACTCTTCGGCGGCTTGCTCTTCTGCGATACGAGCCTCTTCTGCCCGGCGTTCCTGTGCGAGTTCTTGTTCACGCTCAGTAGCCTCGGCAGCAGCTTCGTCCTTGGCTTTCTGGACGGCGACAGCTTTTGCGTTCTCAGCGTCTACGATAGCTTGCTTGCGGGCGTTCTCGGCGTTGGTGGCGTCTTGCCTGGCCTTGGTTTCGGCAGCTATCTTGGCAAACTCCGCGTCTACAATAGCCTGTCTCACATCCTCTGCGGCCTTCTTCTCAGCTTCCTCGGCGATGCGTGCGTCACGTTCCTTTTGCTCGAACTCTGCTTGTTTAGCGGCGAGTTCGGCCTTTCCCGCTTCGAATTTAGCCTGTTCGGCGTCGAACTCTGCCTGCCGCTCGGCTTCCATCCGCTCTTCTTCGGCTTTCTTCTTGGCCTCGGCGTCCTCGATGAGCTGGATCGGGGCGTATTTCTCTTCGATCATTGACTCAAGAGCGCCAATCAGCATGTTCTTCTTGGCGTCCATTGCCCGACCATCGACTATGAGCTGGGCCTTGGCCATCTTATGAGCCTGGGTGATCGGGGCTTTGAGTAGTCTGATATCGTAGATGAAGCTCTTGGCGTCCTTTATGTCTTTGGGGGTGTCGTACTTTAAGACGATATCAGCGCATTTCTTCTTGGCCGCTTCGACCGCCAGCGATACCTCGTCAAAGACTTGGAGTTCGACTTCCGTGTCCATAATTTCCACATCAACAGCCGGTTCCATTGTAATCTCCTTTATTTAAAGTTAAGGTTGGCAAATTCTTTATGGTATTTTACAGCAGCCTTGTCGTACACTCTAGCAGCCTCAGACTCGTCGTCAAAATACCCAAGATACATATTATTGCCACGTACTTGTATGCGAACAAGCCATTTATGTGTAGGTTCATACCAATGGACGCCTTTGTATTTACTGCTACTATTTTTCCTAGATCGGGTATTGGCGTTGTTTTCTGCTCGGGTACAACATCGCAAATTACCTTTTTGATTATTTAGCCTGTTATGGTCGATATGGTCAACAACTCGCCCATGAGGACATGACATAATCTGTCGGTGCATGAAAATTGAATGTGGGTGCCCGTTGCTGAATGGGCAACAACAAGTTCTCTGGGCCACAAATCCATAAGGCGACTTGATTGCGTGCCATTTATGTTGACTCACTTGCTTGTAATCGTCATCGTCTACGGTCGCTTGTAATCCTTGGGTTAGCTTTATTTCTTTTGGCATGACAACATCCTCAGAAAAAGAAGTTACCAGGGAAGTTGGACAGCACGAAGACATGCTCTTCCCCAGCAACTCTTGATTCATCAGTGTAATCGTACTGTCCATATTGTTAAAGTAACGCTTCCTGTCTATGTTGTCAAATCTTTTTTATGTTCAATTTGTTGCTTACTCTTCATTAGCATCTTACGAGTCCTGCGCTTGGCCTCAAAGGCCGCTAGGAACGTAGGGTGCTCATCTATCTCCGCCGGTGGGTAATTCAGCCAGTCGCCCGTCCGTTGCGCATGAACGAAGCGTGCTATCCTGTCGTCCAGGCCGTCGTTCGATATGTTCTGTCTGGTTCTTAGGCTCATATCTTGGCTTCCGTGTCCGCGTGTCCCATGTGTCCCATGAGTTTCCTATTTTCACCCCTTATACATATTCTTTTCTCACTATACGTTGAGTTAGGGATTACATAGGACACATAGGACACGGCGCATTTTTTCTTACCTATTTTCACAATAACTCCACTGAGCCGGCAATTGTTTTGTCGTAGTCGTACATTATGTAATCTCCACTTCCAGCTTTCAACATCTGATACTTTCTGTCTTTCTCGATTGCAAGCTCATTGACGACATCCTCAAGCATTTGCTCTAACTCTTCTTTGGTATGGGAACTCATGGCTTACTCCTGATGAATCGCGCGTACATAGTCTGGTCGGGGGCTTTTCTGAGCCAGTTCGGAACGTCGCCAGTGTATCTTGTCGAGGCACCGTCTTTGTAGTGGAAGCAGACGAAGTTGCTCTTGTTTGCTGCCTTGTACAAGGTGGTTCTAATACTTCCCGTGCCCGACAACTGGATATACAGAGAGTTCCCGTGCCCAACTCGAATCTCAATATCCTCGTACTCCGGCTGCGGCTCGTAGTCGGGCTTGAGGATGTAGGCTGCTGTTGGGGTAAGATTAACGACATTGCCGGATAACGACCAGTAGTCTCTTGCACTTAGAATCAGACAATTATCCGGGCCTGCTTTCGTTAATATCGCCTGCTCTGCTTCTGTTCTTAGGCAAAGCGGCTGCGCCTGCTTCGGGTCTTGCAACTTCTCGATTAGTTCTTTGTTCATGGCATTCTCCTTTGGCTCAAAATCCCTGCATGGCCTGTCCCCGTTTTTTATGCCTACTTCAATAATTAGATACTCCGGCTCCGGCTTGTAGCCGGGCTTGAGGATGTAGGTATGAGTAGGTATCCAATCCATAGCCTCCAAGGCTACAAACCAGTCATTCTGATTGGTAAATACAATGCAGTTTGCCTTATCAGCCTGCCTCAATATTGCCCGTTCTTCGTCCGTCAGTAGCCCAAATGCCTGCGCCAACTCCGGCTTCTTCAACTTCTCGATCAATTCTTTGTTCATGGTATTCTCCTTTGGCTCAAAATCCCTGCATGGCCTGTAGTCGGCAGAATGTAAGCTCTTTTTGTTACAGAAAAATTCCGCGTCTGCGGGGACGGGCTTTTCGTAATATTGACAATCCTTACACGTTTCCTTCATAACAGTCTCCTTACAGACCCCAATCACCCCTCCGTGGGAACCTTTTTGAAGAACTCTTCTTCTACGCCCCGTCTTCCGACAGCCATCTTTATAATCGCATCGGCATTCGTGCGAGTCTTGTCGGTTCCTCTTTCGTGTCGATATTGACGGCAATGACATCGTATGTTTCCATATTATCTCCTTATCTTAAAGTTAGTAGCCTCTGTGACGTACTGACCCGCGTTAATTGTGTGGACGGTGGCTAAATCGGGTACTCAGCAAAACCAGTTGCCACCGCCCTTGTGTTTTATAGACTCCATTATTTGCAGAGCCGCATCAGTCACCATCCTTTCTTATGGACTATCAATGGAACGGGACGGATTCGAACCGACGACCTGCCGCTTTTCAGGCGGCCGCTCTACGCAGACTGAGCTACCGTTCCTGGGCGGACTTTGTTTTCAATCTCTCTGAGGGGGTCCGCTTTCAGGGGATATCTCCCCATCGCTCAGTTCATCCGGGCATTATCCGGCAGCTTCTTGATCCGCTTTCGCGGGTAATCTCAAAAGATGCAAAGACGGGCATGGCTTCCCCGGCCATACTGTAGCAGCCCTTTCTTTACTGATAGACGACTCTTCCCTCCCCTGCCGCCGTCTCTGCACCTGTACCGACAAGCAAGATAAGACCGCGCAACGATGGCGGACCATCGACTTATCAGCACATAAAGATTGAATGTACTGGCATAGCTACCCGATTAACCAGCCTTATCGCATCGTTATTGCCTTTGCCCGGAGCACAGGAGAATGCGCTTTCGGCTCCTGCCGCTTTTGCCAGCACATAGTTTGTAATCTGAAATTGTAAAAGAGCTTGCCGTAACTTTTGATTCAGGTGCAGAGGGAAGGAGGCTGATGGGCAGGATTGGCATAGTAGCCTAAGCGCTGTCCCTACACGAGACATCTTAAATAGTATCCTATCCGCTACCTGCTTACCCCCTTCCGTGACCCTGTTGGCCTAGGACTCATAGGGGCCGTGAGTACCGCTTGGAAATGCGTTTCACACACGCCGCCATCAGCCCCCGTCCCTACTGCACCTTTTATTCAGTTTTGAAAGAGCTTGCCGGGCGACTCAGTCGGAGTCCGGGGCCTTTACGATTTCGAGTTCACTTTCAAGTTGTGGTCCAAGTGGAATATTACCCATCATCCACACCAGCCTGACAGTATCCCACCAGACCCCGTGTTCGTATCCACCATTATCTATCACCCTATCCCTGCCCTTCATCTCTCCACGGGAGCCGTAGATTCTATCGCCGTGCAGATCGTCCTTGCCTGTGTCTTCGGCTCCGGTTGCGAGGTCGATTTCGACAAAAGCCATTTCTGGATTATGAGCCAATACTTCTAATGTGACACTAGGTGACATTAGATAATATTTGCCGTCGCGGGTTCTAAATAGATTGCCCGTTGCCATAACGCCGTGTTTGTTTTTGGCTCTTATCATTTCGACCTCTCAATCTGCCTATTCTTTCAATAATAACGCGGCCCGCCCGTGCGGAGGGAGAGGAAATGTTCGGGACGGGCCGCGTTGAAACATCCTGTCACGTAGCATATCTTGATTGGAATGGGGCAGGCTGAATGAGTGGTTTGGGCAAGGTAGGCTATCCTTATCCAGCTTTCGACAAAGAACCGCTAACATAACACTCATTACGCACCGTCGTACATAATACTGGCCATGTCTACCCTGCCCAATTCGTGAACCGCTTTCGCGGATAATCGCAAAGCCCGACGACGAGAGGAACTGACGAAGGCTACGCCGCCGCCGGGGTAAAGTGCGTCCCTGCTGATAAGTTTCCATTCGAGCTTGTGTCGCAGCCTTCATCATAATAATTATTACAAACACCACAATTGTTAAAACCTGTCCAGAACAAAATCAAGTATTTTCGCACTATGCGTTATTTGGTGACTCGCGGTTCGGTTTGCGCACCCAATCATTCTCCTTATTTCTCGACGCCCACCACACACCCAGAGCGAAGCCCACGTTCAGGCACAGGACGCACGCCACTGCCCAGGGCGATACGTACTGCCACAGAGCTATTCCCGCCGCCACGACGAGCATTAAGGCGCAGAAGAGAGCAGAGCACTCAATAAGCTCAACGTTCTTTCGCTTGCGCTCTTTGTAGTATTCATTCATGGCTTATCCTTCTGTATTTTCTATTTGCATACACTGCACCACCGAATCTGCCGACGCTTCCGGGTGTTGCTGCCAAAAGTCCAAAACTGCCAATATCCCTGCACCGATAGTAACACCTGCTTGTTCGGGTGTGAGGGATGGCACGTCTCTCTTGGCTGCCCGGAGTGCTGTGTCTCGGCATTTCGCCCAATCCGCTTGCTGCTGCTTGTTTAGCATGGCTTATCCTTTTCACCTGTGCTTATCAATCAAATACGAATTCCACCCAGCAGCCACGCCGCCGGATACGATTCCAACTGTGTAAAACTGTTCTCGATGCTCTGGGAACACTTCACCCAGCCCCCACAGCGTCACGACGGTCCCGATCTTCAAGAAGGCGATTGCCTCAGTGTCCGGCCGCTCGCCGAGCATGGGATTAAGCTCAGTCCCGCCCATGCCGATATACCTGTCTGTCGTCCAGCCGTCCGCCGTCTGTGCCGCGATCATGCCGCCGAGCAACCATTGCTCACGCGGAGTCATCGGCTCACTGCAACCCATTATGAAAAACATGAGAAACAACGATAAGATGACAATCTCAATTACGTAGAAGATGTCTTTGTTCTGTTCGCGGGTCATGGCTTGTCATTTGCGGTTTTATACAAGGTGGCTTCGTTAAAGCGATTTTGTTTTTGCAATGAACGCTTCATATCGTCACATAGAAGGCCGCTATCAATTACAGTATTGAGCCGGTTAGTGCTGGCCTGTAGCTCTGCCACCAAAGCGGCGATTGTCTTTTGATCTTGGGCGTGGGCGTTGCAGGCTTTGGCGATGAACTCGTAATTGGCTAAATCGGCTTTCGTTTCGGCGAACCGACGATGGCAAATTTCCCGTTCTTTCATCGCCATTATCTCACGCCCCTCGACTCGCCACGGCGTCGGTGTGTGCTTTCCTTCTGACATACTATCTCCCTTTCTACTCTATCTTTTTAATTAACCTTTTTTCAGCAGCTTGCTTGGCGTCTGTAAGCGTTTCAGGTGTTGCGAAAATGACCCCGGAAAAATTCATATCACGGACATTCCACTGCGTTTCCGTTTGGAATATCTGGAATCTACCTTTGGGAGAACCCGGAGCCTTCCTGGAAAAATAAATATCACCTGTTTTATTCCATTGTAATTTCATTTTCTTGCCCTTTCAATATGCGCCACAGGCCACGCATGGCCCGGCCCTGGGGGTTGTTAGGCGTCCCAGACATCGGGAACCGTATCGCAGGCCCCGACTCGATTGCCGTTGGCGTCCATAAGTACCTTGTAGCCGTCAAACGAACCACCTTCCATATCACTGGCTAATTTAGCCAATATACGTCCAATTTCTAAATTAGGTTCGGGATCGTGAAACGCTGCGTTATCACATTGAATTTCGATCACAATTTTCATTTTCATATCCTCTCATATAGGGTAAAGGTTTACAGAGCGATTTCGGGTATGAACCAATAATTGATCTTTGTTTGCGGGACGAATCCTGCCCATTTATACCACCACGAAGTAGTAATTAGCAGTTTACCACAATCAAGATACAGTGATGGTGCTAACCAAGTAACTTTTCCTTGGTGGTCTTCTTGGAGAGTAAGGAGCCGCTGGTACATTTCGTCATCAACTGGATTTGAATTTCTCGATCTCATGATATTCTCCTTTGAAAAACTATCTTCACCCGGCCTCAGTGCGAGGCGCGGGCGAAGATAAAGCATAAGCTATTTAGTTGTCATAGTCAGAATCGGACGTGTAACCGGACCTGCGCTCTTCTGCTTCAAGCTCATCAGCGAGGCGACATTCTCGCTTTTCTTCTTCCTGCTGTTCGGTGGTCATGTTGTCCCAAGTGCGTGATTTCATGATTCAACTCCTTATACCTATCGTATCATATTAGACGCGTGAAAAACTATCTTCACCCGGCCTCAGTGCGAGGCGCGGGCGAAGATAAAGCATAATCTTAGATAACAACGAAACTGCAACCGCCAAGAATGGGAGCGAGAACTTCATCGTCTTTCCAACCGCCGCCGTGTACCTCGTGAAACTTGACAAGGCCGACAGTCATTGCGGATTCACGCTGCGATTTGGTGCTTGTCGGGAAACGGTCAATAAGGCCATTGTGGGTAATTTTGAACGGACCCGCCGGATAGCATAGATTTTTGTAGGTGCGCCAAATCTTGCCTGTTATAGCACCATCGGCCTGTTCTCGACCAATCTCATAGAAGTAGTGTTCGCCGTTTTTGCACCATCCATTTGACGTGCTGTCTTTCCTTGCGGTAGCTTGTAATTGAATGAGCAATGCTGCGAGAACGTTGTCTGCTTTGACTGAACATGAATAACCCATTTGATTCTCCTTATGCCTTATCAATTCATTTACTTTATCTATATTAAGTATCGGCTATAATTCCCATATTGCAATAGTTTATTATTGACACACCTGCAAATAGTTGTTAGAATGCCGATCACAGAGTAGAAACGACGATAAAAAGTGCATAAATCTTTATGTGGTGACATGGAGTCACGGTGTGTTGTCGAGGAAGTTGTGATTTATGGACAAGCAAGAACGTAAAGACAAGTCTCGATAAAGACAGGCACAAGGAATACCACATTGGGGCAGAGGATTATTGAATGAAACTTGAAAAGAAACACCCAGGCGAACACAAGCCAAGACCGAGGAAGTAACGATCTAAGGAAGAGCACCAGAAAATGTACTGCGAGTGTATTGAGGATAACGGTCTATTTCCAGGACAGGCCATAATGAACGTTCAAGAGGCTTGCCACGTAGCGCGTGATTTAATAGGTATGATAGGCCAGGTCGAACCAAGAACTCCAGCCACAACCGTAAAGAATGGCAGAATAGGGTATTGAGAATGAACCCGTGGTTGGATCCAGAGGTATTTGCGGCATAATGCCAAAAGTGAGAAAACGGGGAATTTATTCGCATGAGCCACTTTATCGAGAAATGCAAAGAGTGCAAGGTTGTGATTACCCAGTGCCGGTGCATGCACGTCAATAAGCCTGTCAAGTGGGGTATTTGCCCGAAGTGCACAAAGAAAGTGGTCGACCAAAAGCCAACCTCAGAGCTTAAATAGTGGAGATTAAGCCAATAATGACCCATAAGCGTGGACTAACCCAAAAGAACAAGATGTTTGCCGACGCCTACGCTGGGGATAGTAACGAAGCGGCAGATATCGCAGGGATAGGTAGAGACCACGGAAGAAGGCTGGTCCAGAGCGTTACATCCGCATCAATCACACCATCGGCAATAGCAGTGCAAGAGAGAATTAAGACACGGGAGGATACCGAGGTAAGGCCAGGCGTAGCCAACAGACAGCGTAGGCAGCGGTTCTGGACAGAAAGTATGGATGATGGGGCTTTATCTATGGCTGACAGACTACGCGCCAGCGAGCTTCTGGGTAAGTCTGAGGCGGACTTCGTGGATGTGATTAAAGGTGCTGACAGTATGCTGTTGGTGCTGGGTAGCCCCCGTAAGCAGATCGAGAGTAAGGTATTGGAGAACCATGATGAGCATGACACAGGCAGAGAAGCAAGCAGCGTACCGAGCGAGGAAAAGTAACAAGGTAACACCGCCAATAGTAACAAGCGTTACCGAGGGAGTGTTACCGGCGGACAGTGTTCTTGACCCTCTTGACGTGTACTCTGAGAGTCGATGGACTTACCTTCAGAGCCGAGGATATGTCTGGTTTCCGTCGTTGCAACGTGGCCGCAAGTCAGATCATACGCTCGGTGTTGTAGTCCCTGGTGATCCGGCTTACGAGGGTGATGGTACTGGCCAGTGCCGGACGTGTGGCGGTCCGGTCCAGCATCCGAAGGTAGTCAAGTGTATCAAGTGCTGCACCGCCAATAGTAAGCCTGCGATCCAGCATGACAACTCAGCTTGCAGTGGTAGCCCCAAGCCCACCTTCGCCGACCTACCCACCGATGTGCAAGCCAGCATCGACAAGCACTGCGCCGAGAACAACAACGGCCAGCGGGCAGGCAGCCACAGCCGCGCAGCCATGACTGAGAGGGCGCTGCATTATCAGGGCGTAACAGCAGTTTAGTTGTAGTCTTGGTTGTAGCAATGAGCAATGACATGCAATATCAGGCTGATAACAAGGATAATGATCGTAAGGGCAACGGTTTACCTAACCGATACGATACAGCTAGGGTCTCATCTCTGGCTGAGAGGCCGACTGAAGGCGAAGGCCCTTTGAGCGGAAGGGGGGCGGTAGAACAATACACCCCACCGAATGCTCAGCTTTCCCAGTTCCTTGACACTGAGTCATCTATAATAGACTCAATCCCCTGGATTCCACCCGAAGCCCCTTCGATACTTGTACGCCCAACAGAATCGGCAGATATGCAATATTCCCAAAAATTCCCAAAAATTCCCAGAAAGTAGGAGCACGTTAAGATAGGTAATAAGATAATTCATCTCGAACCTTTCCAGGACGCTTTTTACCGGAGTACGTACCGATTCCCTGGCATGTTGAGTGCGTGGGGCACTGGCAAGACTATGTTGGCTATTTTCAAGGGCATTTTACTCTCTCAGCTTTACAAGGACAATTTAGGGTTGATCGTGAGAAGGAAGTTCACTGATTTGGCCAAGAGTACGATGAAGGACTTCACCCGGTATACGGGTCTTAAAATCCCCCAGGGGACTAAGGAGGTAATGGTCCCCGGCACTACGAGTCAGATAATGTTCATGCACGGAGACGAGCTTTCCGGTCTTCAGAACGTTAATTTGGGCTGGATTTACATTGAGCAGGGCGAGGAGTTCGACTCTCAGGAGCAGTTCGACCTTTTGAGGGGAAGATTGAGAAGAGAACTGATCCCCAATATGGACTACACGGCTTCGGACCCGGCCTACGAAGGTTTAATCGAAGATTTGAAGGCTAATCCTCTTCTACAAATGATGGTAGGCGCGAACGCCGCCGGCCATTGTTGGACTTGGAAGAAGTGGATCAAAGACTGTATTGATACAATGACGGTTGAGGACGGCCCTTATGCCGGTGAGTCTTTTAAGGCTTATGAGTTACACGAAGCCACGTCTTTCGATAATTACCATAATTTACCGAAGCCGTTCATAATGGACATTGCGGCCATGAAGAAGGACTCCCCGGCTAAATTCAAACGATATGTGATGAACAACCACGACGAATACGATAGAGAGGGTTCGTATTGGAGTTCGGAGATAAATCTTCTACGCAGGAAACATCCCCCCCAAATTGGTTTAGTACCTCACGACCCCGCTTATTCCGTTCACACAGCCTGGGATGTGGGATATACGACTTGTTTATGGTTATTCCAAGTAGTTGGCGTGAATAGGTACTTTTTACGTTATTACGAGGGCCAGGGTGAGGGAATTCAGCATTATACCGACCTTTTGCATAAATGGGAAGCCGATTTACGATATAGATACGGGAGTCATTTCGGCCCGTGGGATATAGATAACCCCGCCCATAAGGCCACTGAGGGTAAGACGGTCAGGGAGATCGCTCAAGAGCATGGGATCATCTTCCAAAGTCTCCCGATGGATAAGGACGTTAATAACTCCATCGAAACTACTAAAAAGCACTTCCCGATGAGTTGGTTCGATGCAAAAGGTTGCGAAACCGGCTTAGATGCTTTAGAATGGTTCCATGAGAAAAAGAACCAGGCGATGAGTTTAGGCGAAAGACCTTTCTTCACCGGCAAGCCGGAAAAGGACTGGTCGGAACACTGCGCGAAGGCTTTTATCATCGCCGACCAGGGGATTCCATTTATAAGGACCGGCTCGAGTATAACGACCGAAAAGATCAAAGAATTACAGAGAAAGCATGGGTTGGTAGCATGAGGAATTGGGTATCAGATAGAATACGAAATTGTGAGCAAATGCGATGGTTTCACGGTATCGCTTATCGGGATTATTCATCTGGAAGGATTGTTACTTTTATCTTTCCCCTTAACCATCTTGTCGCATTAGGCTCGTGGATTCGCAGGAAAATTCGTCATGCCCCGGTAGATGTTGTGCGAGAAGAGATTTACCAGAAAGTCTTGAACGACCTTGAGGAGCATGTTCGTAATGCCTGAAAAAATATGCGCGTATCAAAGCGAAGAGCAGACCAACCAAGACGTTGCCGACGCCCTTCAAGGTCAGTTGCAGAAGATCATCGGCCTGGACTCTCCAACGGAAGAAATGATGGCGCGGCACGCTTTTATAGTTGAAAAGAAAGACGGATTAGATTATATGTGGGGCACTGAGGAAAAACGAACGCTTTTGATGAGTGTTCGGCCATTGGTCGTAACCGAAGGTGTAAGGATAATTACAAATGAATGACATGAAATATTTAGGGATAGTTATATTCTCGGCAGGGTGTGTTTTTGGAAGGGATGTTGGACCAATTTCTATCGAGGAAGCACAAGCCATCAAGGATGCCGTAAAAAAAGAAGCCGACGTGCAGGATGGCTATATCGAAGTGACTCTTGGCCCGAACAGAGAACCGTCAGTCGTTTTGTAAGTTTTGACCGAAATTGATAGCGAGTGATTCTAATGGCGCATGCCTCTGAACTAAAAGACGACTTCCAGGACGCCTACCAGATAGCCTCTGAGGGCTGGGCGAACGCATGGCCCGAGATGAGTATCGACATGGAGTTCGCCCTTCTCGCGCAGCACACAGCCGAGGAATGGGAGAAGGCCACCCTCCAAGGTCGCAAGCTCTTGACTTTCGACAAAACCCAGAGACAGCTAAACCTCATATCAGGCTACGAAGAGAGAAACCGCCATATCTTGAAAATAGCCCCTCAAGGACTAGAAGACGATCCCCCCTCGACCCAGCATACAAAGATCATAATGCAGCAGTTGGGCGCCGGCCAGGGGTTTACCGGATACGACCTGATGAGCAAAGCCTTCAAATGGGGGTGTTTGGCTTCCGGGTCGAATTTGGTTGAGATATTCAGGGACAGGAATAATAACCTCAAATTGGGCCGTAGAGGCTTCAATTCATTCCTACTGGACCCCTTACTAAACAACCCCGATTTAAGCGACTGTAGCTACATTCTGACGGGCCAGTGGGTGCATGAGGATAGGGTTAAGCTCATCATTCCCACCGAAGCCGACAAGATAGATAATCTCAATACCATAAGTTCATTCCCCAGATGGCCGTTCTTGGGCCAGCCACTCTGCCGTAAAGAGTCACATACGAGATTATATGAGGAATACTGGCGCAGGGATACGAGTTTTGTAGAGACGGTCGTAGATAGACAGACGGGTGAAGAGTTTCCTTTCGAGAGAATTCGAGATGCTTTCGGCGACGCTAAAGCCGCTCGTGACTGGCTCAGGGATCGGAAGACTCCGAATGGAGGCCCGGCGGCGACAGTCTTTAGTAAGCCGATTAATAAAATTCTCCTTTCGGTATTCGTAGACGACGAACTCGTATTCGACGGAGAGAATCCTTTAGGGCTGGACGATTACAATTTCGTATGGTTCCACGGAGATTGGGTTCCCGAAGAGCCGAGAGATGAATTGAAACTACAGGGATTCATCAGGGGTTTGAGAGATCCCCAGAACGCATATTCCCGGAAGATGAATCAGGCTTTCGATATTATCGAGAGTCAAATACAAAGTGGTAAGATCGTTCGAGATAAATACTTAAAGAACTATGAGGACATTTACAAAGCGGGTCAGGGGATTCATCTTCACGTAGTCGATGAAACTCCTGCAAATATCCAACTTCAAGACATTGTCGCTAATGTGGTCTCGGTAGATATTAAGCCTGGGTTATTTCAGTTGATGGAAGGAATTGAAAAAGCCCTTATCGAAGCCAAGGGCTTGAACGAAGAGATTCTTGGAAGTGACGACAAGGATATTCCGGGCATTCTCCATAAGTTTAGAACCGGAGCGGCCCTCACGGGTCAGCAAGGTATTTTCTCAGGGTACAGGTCATCCAAGAGGCAGGTGGGGATCAAGTTGGTCAGAGCCAACCAGAGGATATTAGAACCCCATCAAGTCTTTAGAATGATAAACGAAATGCCCGTACCGGGTTTTTATGAAATCGACTTCACTCAATACGACTGCACTCCAACCGAAGGACTCTTAACCGACACTCAAAGGCAGTTGAGTTACATGGAAATTAAGCAGATCAGGAAAGAGTTCCCCGACGCCGCTCAGTTCATTCCGGTTTCATGGCTGTTGAAGATGGCTCCCATCCAGGCGAGCGCGGAACTCATTAAGTTGATCGAGCGAGGCGAGCAGCAGGCTTCCCAGCAGAGTCAGAAACAACTACAGGGCGAAGAGAGAATCAATTCGCTTATAGAGGCCCAGACTGCTGCACAAGCAGCCAGGGCCAGGGAGGACATATCAGACGTTCACGAAAACAGAGCGAATATAGCATTGAAGAACGCCCAGACCGTAGCTCAGATAGCCAAGTTGCAAGGCGAGAACCAACGTGCGCCGGGTGCTCAGCAAGTAGAAACTGTACTGGCTATTATGGATAGAATGCTGGAAGCTCAGAAGTTGATCGAAAACAGGAAAACCGTGGAGAGGACACAGAAATGAGTCTATTCAAACGAAAACAAGGCGGCTTGATGAAGATGGCGGCTAAGAACGCCCCTGCCTTAATCCCCGCCATTTCTCCCGATATACAGGGTGTGAATGCGTACAGACTTCTCGATACGGAGCAGAAGGCAATCCTCCATTACGCGCTGAAAGATGTTCTCAAAGATAAGGGCATAGGCACACTTGAAATTCAGTCTTGCATTCGTGGTCTTGGTAGTTTATGTTGGGCGTTTGAAAAGAAGACCAAGTTCAATCGCAAACCGGCGATGAAGATATGGCCGAGAAAGACGATAAAGATTGACTTTATTACCAGAGCGAAACAGAAATTAGGAATAAGATGAAAGAAACACCCGAACAGGATAAGGTACTAACGAAAGTGAAAGGTATATTAAAAGCGGCCTTTCCGGCGTTTCAAGGTTCGTTGAAGTTTCATTTTGCGAAAGATAAACCCAATGCCGACCAGGTGGATTGTGAAGTTCACTATACCAGGGAGAAGCAATGAGTTGGAGAAAAGAATACAAAGCGGCACGTCAGCGGCGAGTAGATAAAATTGCTCGTAACAAGAAGTTGGATGCGGCACTGGATACTGCATTTGAATCAGGTCGCAACTTTGATAAGCAGAACGCACTCTCTCGGCAAATGGGCCAGTTTGAGCCACTCGCAGGAATGCTTGGAGATGCAATGCACATAACGCCGTAGATGGCGTCGTAGACAACTAAAAGATTACAGGGTCGATTCTGACGAACCCCGACTTTAGGGCAATAGCTCTAATATCGGGGTTGTTTTTTTGGAGTAATATGAAGAAAGGTACAACATGGCAGACTTAGAGGAAAATCCGGTCAATGAAATCCCAGAGGGTGGCGCTCTGGAAACGGCCAATGAAATCCCAGAGGGTGGCGCTCTGGAAACGGTCAATGAAGATGCTCCGGGTGACGCGGAGAAAAAGGTATCTGTAGAAGCTGTAATTGCCGAGACGAAGAAGCGACAGGAAGCGGAAGCTCAACTCGCCGCCGAACAGCAAGCGAGGCAGCAAGCCGAGTACAATGCTCAGTTCTTTCAGCAGCAAGCAGCGGCCCAGCAACCCGCGCAGACTGCTCCGGCGGACGACGAATACGTTAATTTCGGCGCTGTTCGTCAAATGCAGCAGGAGCAGGCCCAGGCATTACAGAATCAGAACTTACAGATGCAGGCACAAGCGTTTATGAGTCAACATCCCGACTTCGCCGAAGTAGTAGGTTCAGGCTCGGGTGGGATGTTCAAACCAAGTGAACATTTAACGAAGGCTCTTCAATCTAATCCGGCATTGGCCGGCCTACAACAGACGGTTGCGCAGGGCAACCCGCAAGCTCAGATGGTGGCTTATAATCTGGCTCAGGGGCAGAAGCAGTTTACCGAACAGCAGGCGAAATTAACTGTGTTCGAGCAAGCCGCCGCTGCGTCAAGAGAGCAGATAGCCGCCCAGACAGGTGTCACTTCACCTTTATCGGTAGGCGGCGGCGGCGGCGTAGCCGTAGAGGGTCACGTTCCCAACGCTAATTCGCAAGAGGGTGACGCTTTCTTTGCCAGTTTATTGAATGGAGAGCACGGTTAAGGAGTAAATTATGGGTAACAAAAATGTAATGGGGACAAATCAAGCCCCTCACGGAGTGAATATTTTCCTGCAACAGCAGGCTCTTAAGACGATTGATAAGTTCATCGTCCACGCCCGATGGGGACAGGATGTATCCTTACCCCAGAACGAAGGCGATACGATGAAGTGGATTCGTTGGAGTGCCCTGTTGGCGCAGACAGTACCGCTAACCGAAGGCGAAGACCCGAATCCCATCCTCGCAACCCGCAACGATCTTACAGTTAAGTTGGAAGAGTTCGGCGCGTGGATGAAGCTTACGAGCAAACTGTTAATGACCGGCCTCAAGCAGACTCAGGCCCAATTGACGGAAAGACTCGCAAAGCAGATGGCACTGACTATCGACACCCTCTGCCGAGATGTCATTTCGGGCACATCCAGTACCACCACAGCCTCCAACGGCTCCGGTACGGCTACGTTGCCGAACAAGACCGACATCGACATCATTACCAAAACATTGTTCTCTGCCGGGATTGAGACTGTTACCAATCAGGTCGCCGCCGGCACGGGCCAGGGTACGTCTCCTCAGTTGCCTGCGTATATTGGAATCGCTCATACAGAGGCGATGATCCGTTTGCAGAACGTCTCGGGTTTCCTGTCGATCAAGAACTACGGCCCGAACGCCGTACCCCTCCCTATGGAGTGGGGGCAGACTGGAATGGTCAGATGGATTCTGACGAACAATGGCTTTACCAGTGGAAGCAACTACTATGCCCCGATCATCGGCATGGACGCTTTTGGTAACGTCAAACTCAAAGCCGGTGACAATCCCCTGGTACAGACGCCGGGCACGTCGCCGCTCAAGAGATGGTCAACTGTCGGATGGTCGAAGTGGTATGCAGCCAAGGTACTTCAAGACCTTGCCATTCACTCATTAATCCATACTGTATAAGGACTTACAGCAATAACGCTTATGGGGCCGCGTGATGGGTTCCTAAAGACTAAGGAGTAAAAAAATGAATGCTAATAGTATAGTAACCGGACATTTCGAGCCGGACGGTTCAATCGTTTTCATCCCGGTAGGTTTCGTTCCCGACTTTTTGTTCGTAGCCGAATACGGAACAGCGAACCCGCTTCTGTATTACTGGTGGGGTCAGGAAATGGAAGACGCCGAATCAACGGAAGGCATCATTGACACCGCAGGTACGAAGACGCTCGCCGCCGCCGCCGGTGGCTTCGCAGCTTACGACACCGGCACTCAAGGCCCGCAGACTTTAGGGGCAATTACCGCCGACTGGCAGGCGTCAACGGCCTACACGCAAAGAAGTGCCACTAAACGAGGCGATCTCGTAAGGGGTACTCTCACAGCCACGGATAAGAACGGACTTCTGGTTGACAGGAGTGTGTTGTTCGAGTGTATCACGTCAGGGACAACCGACTCTACGGAGCCGACGTGGCCCGCTGATATCAACGACGACACTGCGTCCGACAACGGAGTTATCTGGCGTAAGATAACCGACCAGGCGACGTTCTTGGGTGGCTACAAAGGCTTTAGAGTCGCCGCCGCCTTGATGACGAACGGTCAGGAAATGTACTACACCGCCATGATGTCCGATTTCGTTGTGGATCATCAGGATGTCGCCAACTTTACCAGCGGAGTAGACGGACTTTAATCAGTAGAAAGGGAAGACCATTATGAGTGAATTAACAATAGAGCAGCTTAGAGAAAAGGCCAAGAAGCTTGGGCTTAAAGTACCGCCGAATATCAAGTACGAGAAGCTTGAGGAAATGGTTCAGGTCGCTGTTTACAAGAAGGAAATTGAGTTGAAGGAAAAAGCGAAGGCAGAGCGGGCCAAGGATGTGTCTGCTATGCTTTCGCTCGATCCTCAGACGAAGGCTAAACCTGCACCTGAAACAATTGCTATCGCCAACTCGAAGAAGGTGTACGCAGTCTATGAAGACGCAAACGATGACGAGGCTGATATCGAATTCAATAAGGGTTGTACGCATACCTTCCATCTCTATCACGGTTATTTGCATGTTCTACCGCAATGCCTGATAGACGAGAACAAGGATATGAACAATCCTATCGGTAAGCGTCCCATTCACGCTATGCGTCAGAACCCGAATTCGAGAGTAGACAATATGATCTCGACTATCATAGGTCATAAGAGAAGGTATAGGTATGAAGTCTACGGCGACGCTCCTCAAGACGCCAAATTCGGGGTGATTCTCGATAAGGCGATTTACGACAAGCTTGGTGTGCCTTTCCCCGAAGCTGCATAGAAAGGGAAAAAATGAAAGCACGAATTTACGGCTTCGATGAAGTCGATAGGCCGGAAGAAGTTGCCGCAGTCCTTACGGGGTTGCGGCAGGAATTTGTAAACGAAGTAGAAGCATTAAGGACTGAATTGGCTGGTTGTGTTCGCCAGAAGCCGAAGAAGCCGAAGAAGCCGAAGAAGGGTTTTGCTATGAAGAAAGTATTGACATCAATCGTGATTGCGAGCTTACTTTTTGTCTCGGTAACTCATGGTCAGTTCATCAAGAGCGATATCAACTACGACATCGCATCGAATCCTGAATCTCTATCGCAATGGCTTCGGGATGTGGTTGCGTCCGGTACGTTCGAGTATACACCTATTGCCGCGCCTACGAATAACGACATTATCGAAGGTAAGGTGTACTATGACCTTACTGCCAAGACGCTTTTCGTCAGCAAGAACGGCACTACGTGGACCGAGATTGAAACTGGTTCTTCAGTCAGCCTGGATGCTGCCTACAACGTAGGTAGTACGATAGATGTCGACACTGCATCGGTTATATTCGATAACGACGTTGCTGATAATACGGTGCTTTTGGCGTTGACTCAGGACGACTCGACTAACGATCCCGACGCAATGACGATCACAATGGGCGCCGGACACACTGGAACCGGCCTTACGATAGACAGTCAACCAAGTGGTACTGATATCGCAGGCGATAATTGGAGTGTCAATCAGGCTGGATTGCTAACTTCAGTAGGTCTTACCAGTACAGGTGGCATTACGACTGGCATAGACGGAACCGGCGTGGACAATATCTTCTACGGAGAGACTGTCGGTTCCAATCTAACATGGGACCAGAATGGCGACACAAACGGATCACTGATTCTCACAGGTTCGAGCCAGACTATTACTGGTATCAATAACGGTGGTAATCTCCTGACTATTACAGGAATTGATACAGGCGGCAACTCAGATACGGTATTGGTTGCGCATCAAGGTTCCGGTGACGCCCTACAGATTACAACCGGCGAAGCCGACTCTGGTGGTATCAATGTCATTGCTGCTGCGTCCGGTACAGTACCGTTAATCATAGTCGACGGCTCTACGAACAACATTGACTTAGCTGACGACAAAGGACAGATACTCATTCAGGCCGACGATCCCTACATTCACACCGGGGCGACGGCACTGATGATCCTTGATAGCAGTACGCCTATTGCTTCAGGTGAAGGATTTTTAGCAAGGTTCGTCCATTCAGGTTCTGCCACCGCTACTGCAACAGCAGTTGAAATCGAGGTTCCCGCCACCCAACCTGCGCTCGCAGTGAATGGTATCACGGCGATCAATGGCCAAGATGCTGCTGGCGATACGCTCTTTCAGGTCGTGGGCGTGGGTGCTTCCGGTGACGCTGATGCTATGTCAATCTCTAACACTGGTGCAGGTGATTCCTTACAGATAAGCCCCGGCGAGACCGATACCGGCGGTCTGAATATAGTCGCTGTAGCCTCCGGGACTGTCCCGTTGGCGATTCTGGATGGCTCCACGAATAACATCGACCTTGCCAATGATAAAGGCCAACTACTGATCCAGGCTGATGATCCTTATATTCACACGGGAGCGTCCGCGATTGTTGTTCTCGATAGCAGCACACCGATAGCAAGCGGTGAAGGTTTCTTAGCGAGATTTATTCATTCCGGTTCGGCTACCGCGTCCGCAACTGCTGTCGAGATTGAGGTTCCCGCCACCCAACCTGCTTTGGCGGTGAATGGCCTTACGACCTTCACCCAGCAGGATAATTCCGGTGGTACTATGCTGTCAGTAGTCGGTGTAGCCGCAGGCGACGACCAGGATGCAGTGCTGATTTCTCTTACGGGCGCGGGCAATGCTTTACAGATCACTCCGGGCGAGACTGACACAGGCGGTATCAACATCACAGCCTTTGCCGCGTCTACTGTGTCTATGGTCACGCTCGACGGCGCATCGAATAACTGGGACGGTGCTGATAATATCGGCCAGTTGACTCTCACGCAAGACGATGCAGTGGTCAATACGGGTGCGACACAGTTGATGGTGCATAATACCGGAACCACCATAGCTGCTGCTGAAGGATTCTTGGCGAGATTCGTTCAAGATACCGGAGCGGCTGTAACCGACGCCTATGCAGTCGAGATCGAAGTCACTGCCACTACGCCGAACTTGAGGCTCAACGGCCAGATGACTATCGCAGGTCAGGGTGCAACTGACGGCGTATTGCTGGATATTACAAGCGCCGATACTGACGACGACACGGTCCAGTTAGTAGGAGTCGGAACGGCTGACGTTCTTCAAGTGACTCCTAACGCCACTACTGCAACTGGTATTCACATAGTCGGTGTTGCAAGTACGACGGCTTCACTCCAAAAGGTAATTGGCGATGCCGGTGCGGGCTGGGTCGGTGCTGCTTCTACTGGTATGGTCCACCTGACCAATGACGGGACCGCTGCCGCCACAACGGCGACAATGCTCAGAATAGCTTCATCTGGAACGAACATCAGCGGTCAGGAAGGTATTGCCCTCAACATGGTCGATACTTCGACTTCGGGCGGCGGCACTGAGTACGTCATGCACATTGATTCGACCAACAACGAAGCTATCCACGTAGATTCCGGGATTGTTGTGATTGACGAAACACTGTCGGCTGCACTAGGTCTTCAGTCCGGCGTGGGTGAGACCCTTACTACCGCCGGGGCAGAAGGTGCAGGCCAACAGGTTAATGATGGTATTAGATTCGGCAACGTCACTGGCACGACAGGGGTTACTGAGTTCATCACCTTGCCGGACAACCCACCAATGGGCACAAAGGTAACGATCTTTTGCAACGCAGGCGGCAACTTCGAGATCAGAACGCTTACCGCCGGTAACGATACTATCAACAACGTCGATACATCGGATGGCGGCACTGAATATCTCGCCACCGATACCGATGTGATTGTCTTTACCTATCATATTACAGACGGATGGATCGGTGTATCGTACACCAATCTCGGCGCTGTTAGGACGGCAGTAATACCTGATGCATAGAAAGGGATACCATGAACAGGAAGACCATTGTAGTAGCGATAGTCATAGTGTCGCTCATAGCGGTACTTGGCTATGTAGTAAACGAATACGTTCTGACGGATAGTAATCTCAGAGCGACGAAACAGAAAATCAAAACTTACAGGATTATCGCAGAGGAGCAAAGGTTGGTAAGGGAAATCTTGCAAGACAAGATAGTGATTGCAAAGATTCAAGCGGCCTTCGCACCCGTCGATCCGAATAGTCCGTAAAGATATGGTTTTCCTCTTTGGTGGATGGGAGTCTTCGGGCTTCCGTCCGCTTTAAGGAGTTTCATGGCGACTCAAGAATATGTCTGGACGATGACTGAAATCATCACTCGCTGGCGGGAAATCACCGGACTCAAAGAAACTACCGACATATCTGCTATTAACGTTGCCAAGCGGATAAACGATTATCTCGTTCAATATTTCCCGGAACAAGCTGGCGTAGACGACCTCCGAACGATTTACGCCGCCACAACATCAATGACTGATGATGGTACGGTAGCTCTCGCTCAGACGGATAGAAGGATAGTAGCGCCTGTAATGTTCGGTACGGTGGAGTTGGAATACTTTAGAGACTCGGAAAGGTTCTTTAGAATGTTTCCCGAAGACGAGCAGTACGTCTCTCCCCCGACTCTGACTATAGGTTCCGGTGACTCGAAGAAAGTCAAGAACATTGAATTTCACTACGACATCAACGGCACTACTTATACGAAGGCGTCTGCCGAAACGGCTCTCTCAGGCGATACCATACCACAGAATAAGTACGGCGCATTCGCTTTAACGATTGAAACCGACGGCACTATTACCGTGAGTGAGGCTGACAATAACTCGGCGGGATACCTAACCGCCGCCCTGGCTGTAGACGCTTTAAGAAGTGCGAGAAGCGATTCGGCTTTCATGGGATACGTCACAGTAATCGAAACCGCCGCCGCAGGGTTTATTCCCGGCACGACAGACTTAGCCACTGGTGGCACTGTTACCGCGACCTATACAGATGGTATGTGGGAGAAACGTCGACCTCCCGAAGCGTGCTTGATCTACCAGGAAAAACTATGGTTCAGACCGAAGCCGGATGACATTTACAGGATCACCGCCCCCAGGAATGTAAGGGGTACGGCCCTAGATTCAGATGATTCAAATGCCCTGCCCGATTTGAAGTGGGGACCGGCAATAGCATTGGGTGACGCTATTTTATATTTACGAGTAATTAGTAAGGACAGAACTGTATCGGAAGAATTAACCGATGCGTTTAGATTCCGAATTGATTCAATATCAAGCAAGGCCCGCAATAATGTAATGGGCGGTCAAGTTCAAAGGAGTTTCTAATGGGCGTAGATGATCAAACTATAACAATTACCACCGAGTTAGACCAGCGCATAGATCCCTTGTTGCCAGTCTGGGAACATCTTATCACGGCTAGTTATGACACTGACGATACTAGTGTTGCGACCCAGGCAATTAACATCAACGGGATTTTGCTCAAGGTTGTAATATCCGTCCCGGTGACTACCGCTACCGGAACAACGTCACAGGTCTTAATCAAAGATAACAATGACGTTACCATCTTCGATTCCGGTGAATTGGCCGAGAGTGCTACGCCGTACACGTTCAATCTCTTTGAGGCATTGTCGGGTAGTATCGACGTTTCATACGAACCGTCAGGAGCAGCAGGGAGCGCAGAAACACCCACGATTACACTCAGGGGTATATAATGAATCCGAGGAAGCTTCCTCCGCAACCCTCTAATCAGGGATTGGTATGCAGTCTCGCAATGCACGACGTCTTGCAGTCTATCGTGTTCGATGAATCCCAAAACGGATTCAACGGTGTGCCTACCAATTCACCTGTGCCGAAGTATCCGGGTTTTGATCTTGTGTCGGGGAGTTCGATATACATCGACGTCGGGGCCGGGCCTTCAAGTGTCAAAACGACTTCAATGTGGTTCAAGCCTGATGATGTGACCGCCCACACAGACAGCCCTATCGACCTTAACGGTACGGACTTCCTCACAGTCGTTAATGGAACTTTGACCAAGAACGGATTCGCCGGTGGCACGGCAATTCTATACACAGATGGCGTGGCGGCGGCCGTGACTCTGACCGCAGGCAGGTGGTATCACATAGGCATAACCGATACATCGGCTAAGAACGCCAGCGACTTCGATATCGGCAGGGAAACAGGGAATTATACCGATGGCATAGTAGCTGGTGTGAGACTTTACAGCACCCTTTTGACTCCGGTACAGATGAAGAATCTTTACGAACTAACAAGGTGGAGATTTTCAATATGAAAAACCTACGAATCTATTTCCTTATCTGGATGCTGTTGTGCGGGCCGGTCTTTGGGGCTAATGATTATTCAGAAGCGATTAACTTAGAAGCTCTCTATACGTTTGAGAGCTATGGGGGCTCTCCGGACTCTCCGCTAGACACGTCTGGTAATGGTTTAACACTGGTCCCGAATTATTCCGGGGGGTCACCCACTGATAGTGCCACGGCGAAAGAGGGATTGGTTTCGGCGCTTAGCGCTCAACCAACTTCTTCTCGTTTTCAGAAAAGTGATGCCAATCTTACTGCAACCTTTCCCGGTAAGAATGCGACCAGTAACCGTACATTTTCAATTGCTGGATGGTTTCAGCCTCACAATATAGCTAGCGCATCATTTGGGTCTGCGGTATCTAAATGGGATTCAACAGGCAATAAACGTAGTTGGATGGTGGGCTGGAATGACACTGGAACGGAAAGGTTCTCAACGTTCATCGGGTACAATGCAGGAGCAAGTACCGAGATATTCGCAAACACCCTTGTGGCGACTATCACGTTTCAATGGTATTTTGTCGTTTACACTTATGATGGCGGCACTAAGGACTGGAGAATATGGGTCAGGGATGATGACGCTTCTACTGACTACGATGCTACGGGGACTGGTTCGGAAGTAATGAATATCGAGGATGCTGATTTCATTGTATTTTCCAGAGATACAGACCATAACGCTAATTTTATCGGCCTCATAGACGAGCTTTCGGTTTGGTCAAGAGTATTAAGTTTGGAAGAATGTATAGCTTTGGCAGGTGGAACGTTCGGCGCCTCCAGTGCAGGGAACTTCATAATAATCTCAAAAGACTTCTGGAAGAATTTCTTCCAGGACGGCATAGACGGCAGGTGGAGGATGGCGGCATGAAAAAGATTAGGTTTATTTTAGTGGCGTGGTTGCCGATGATAGTCTTTCTCTGTGTGGGCGCGTGGGATAATACCAGGCCGGGAGATAGCATAGCGTGGAACGTAGCCGCCGGAGACATCAGGAGTAATAACGACGCTATAGAGGTTGTTCTGGGTATTGACTTATCTATGGAAGGCAGCGCTTCGCCCTGGTATCAGTCCTCGGCCCCGACGACGACCGCAGATGGCTCTACTGCGCTTGCGGCAGGTAACAATGGTATGCTATGGGTAGACTCCGACAACCAGGTTCTCTATCACTACGTTCATCCTTCATGGGTATTGATAGCTACCGGCTCGGCTCTATCGGCGCGTCCGTCGGGATTAGAGCATTGGTATCTTCTTAACATGGCCGACCCACCGACCTTGCAGGGATTGGATTCCCAATGGTCACTCGATCCTAATACGGCGGCGGCACTGACAATTACAAAAGTCGAAATAACGTTAGACGCCGACCCGACTACCGAATTCGACTTGGATTTGAAATTCGCCGACGCTTTCATAGGATTGGCGAATGCCACCTTAATAGCCGCTATCGACACAACCAACGGAACATCGAATATCACGTCATTTTCAGACGCGACGGTTCCGGCGGGTAAGGTTGTCTACTTAGAATGGGGCGGCGCGCCGGATGCGGCGACTATACAGGGTAATGTTAAGGTGGTGTGGGATTATGATTAACAAGGGCCATTGCTTTATGAACAGTTCTATGACAACTGAGACACAAAGGATAATCCCGTGAAAAAGATTAGTTTCATTCTATTGGCATGGCTACCTTTTGTACTATTTCTCTGCATGGGCGCATGGGACAATACCGAACCCGCAGATAACCGGACTTGGGATACATCGGCTGGGAAGATAAGAGACAACTGGAACACTCTGGAAGTCGCTTTGGGCGTCGATATATCTATGGAGGGATCAGCGTCTCCCTGGTATCAATCAGGAGCACCTACGACGACTGCGGACGGTTCAACGGGACTCAGCGCGTCTAACAATGGACTGTTATGGGTGGATTCCGATAACAGGGTCTTGAATACTTACATAAACGGGACGGGCTTCGTAGGAATTGACAGCATACCTAACGTAGTCACCTTTACGGCTTCCGACAAAACCCCAACTGTCCTGGTTGGCAGGACGTTCAAGACCGACTCGGGAACTCTGACCATCTCAGACTTTGACGACGGACCGGCCGGCAAGACTATATTCATCGAGTCGATGGGGACAATTACGTTCGATACCACTACGGCGGTGGATGACTCTAATAATCTCGATGGTAGTTCGGCTAATATCGTTACTGCGTTGGGGGACGTGACGGTATGGGAGACTTCCAACGGAACGACATGGAACCTTGTCAGGTGGAACGATGCCAGTGCCGACCAGACTGATTTTGCTACTGTGACTTACGTCGATGCCCAAGACAGTGCAAGTGGAGTTACCCTGGCAAGCGTGACGGTATTCAATACTACCTTGACTGCGGCTAATACATTTCAAGACCTCGATCTATCCGGTACTGTCGGCAGTAATGTAGCCCTGGTGTATCTGGAAATTACTTCGACAAGTGCGGATTTTTATACAGTGAAACAAAAAGGTGCTAATGGTACGTTCGCGCAACGAACCCCTGGCGGTGGATCGCAAGGTTATGGCGCTACCTTTATTGATTTCGAGACTAATGATTTTGCCAATGTAGTTGTAGTTACGGATGCGAGCGGTGTTATTGAACATGCGTATGCGAATAACTCCGCTACTATAACAGTAATTGTGCGTGGGTACATAAAGTGAAAAAACTGATATTCCTATTGGTATGTTCTACTGCCTTCGGGCAGGCTGGCTATGAGCCTTTCTTGATAGCTCCATTTTCTACTGGAAAAAGTATCGGGATGGAGCCGTGGCAATCCCCTATTGATGCATTCCCAACACTTCAAAACGCCAGAGTCAATAAAGGCGTTCTGGAAAAGCGACAAGGATACCAGTTATTCGCTACTATGAAGCACGGTGCAGTGGCTCAGACCAATACTTCGATAATGGGGATTCATCTATACCTTAATAATGGAATGCCTCAACTCTTGGTATTCGATACCCTAAGAGTCAATAGGTATCACGTCTCAGACCAGACGATGAACGATATCACCGGCGACTCAGATATATTTTCCGGTGATAACAAAGACTTTTTCAGTCTCGTCAACTGGCTGGGCAAGGCGTATTTCTGCAATAATGTAGACCAAGTCTACCAGTATGACGGTAGGGGTGACGTGAGCGTGTTCAATATCCAACTGGACGCTGACGATCCCGAAACTAATCAACTGGATACGTGCCGATTTCTATTCGTAAAGAACGACAGGTTGGTACTGTTAGACGTTACTGAATTTGGTGATTGGCTACCACAGAGATTAAGGTATTCGCCTACTTTAAGTTTTGACTTTAGCCAGGCCGGTGCGGGGTTCGTAGACGCACCCACGCAAGAACGCATTGTTTCGGCTGGCTGGGTGGGTAAGGATATAGTTGTATTCTTTCAAGGTTTGTACTCAGGGAGTCTGTGGAAGATCAGGACTACGGGAGATTCAGATTTACCTTTCAGGTGGGAGAAAATAAGCACTACCGATACCTCTCTTGCTCCTTATTCGTTAGTGGAGTTCAATGATGGCATTGCAGTCATAGGACTAAATAATATTCTATGGTACGACGGATTTAAGATTCAATATCTCGACTTGCAGAAGGTCAGAGATATAGTCGATGACTTCGATTCAAGTAAGATCAGGTTTTCTACAGGCCATAATGTTATCGAAGATCAACACATCTTCTTTACCTATACGTCACAGGGTGGTAGCACACCGGACAGAGTCCTAGACTACAATATCATCGAGCAGGGATGGTCTGTCTATACCGTTCCGGCACATTGCTTTGGAACCTTCACTAATCAGGCTGTTCCGATATGGACGGAAGCGGATGATGTCTTTACGGGTTCCGACGGCGCTCTGATGAGCGCAATGACTCTCGACTCAAGGGAGATACTTGGCGATCCTTTTCCATTTACTTTAATGGGTTCTACTGATAGCAATCTCTACACATTCGATATAGGGGATTACGACAGGGTTGATACTGCCGCCGGTACGATTGCAATGGACATCAAGTCGGCAAGATGGAACCCATACATAAAGCAAAACAAAGAAGCGATGTTTGGCAGGATAGCCTTTTTGGTAGATAACGATGCCAGCGCTTCGTTTGTTGTGTCGTTCTATCGGAACTTCCGAAACACACCCGATACTCCGACAAGGACTGTATCGTGCGATTCTGCTGATGATGGCGCTGATAAGTTTTGGGTATCGGTTAATGCCGACGCCACCGTAGCCGATTTTCATAGTATTCAAATTAGTCACGACACAAGAAATAACAGGCCACGCATTCATGCAATCATGCTGTGGATGAGGCCGGGTGGACGGTTGAATTTTTAAGGAGTTATCATGGGGTTTTTAGATTCTATATTCGGTGGCAGCACGGAAGCCGAAACGACACAGACATCGACTTTAACACCTGAACAGGAACAACTACTTAGACAGCTAACTAGCCAGCAGCAGGGCTTAATAGGTGCGAGGGGTGAGCAATTTGGTGGCAATATCACTCCTCAAGCGGGCCAGTTGTCTCAGCAGTTGTTTGCAGGTGCGCCAGGGCTTATAGGACAGTCCCAGCAGGCGTTAGGCCAGCTAGGCCAGCCCTTGACGGCACAAGCCCTACAGCAAGGCTCACAGCCATTCCTGCAATCCCTCTTAGGCCAGTTTCAAGGGCAGGTGGTTCCTCAGATAGCCAGTCAGTTCGGGGCATTGGACTCAGCCCGGAGTAGCGGGTTAGGGCAGGCGATAGGAAGGCAGGCTTCTCAGTTGCCCGGTCTGGCACAGCAACAATTTCTGAATCAAAGGAATACTGGATTGCAACAGGGGTTTCAAGGTCTCCAGGCAGGGGCGGGGCTTGCGGGTCAGCAGGATTTCCTGAATCAACTCTTTAGCCAAGGCCAGTTCCAGAACTTCCTATTGGGTCGTCAGGGTGCGAATATACAATCCCAGAATCTAGGTACTGCATTAGGTACTCGTGGATTTGAAAACATAGTTACGCCCGGCACTCAGACCCAAGGGATATTCGGGCCATTAGCCGGGGCGTTCCTGGGAACTGAATTTGGAGCCGGAGCCTTGGGTGGATTATTTGGTTAGGAGATAATTATGGCTAGTTTTGTACCACCGCCAACCCAAGGCTTTAACCCTCTAGGGTTTTTGGTTCCCGCTTTTCAAGGGTTACTACAAGGGCAAGAGAAGATCAAGTTCGCAAGCGATTTGCAGAACTTGACTAATCCCGGCTTCGTACCCCAGAGCCAGCAGGGACAACAGTTGTTCGCTCAGAATATATTCCAGAATCAAGCATTGCAGAATCAGCCGATAACTCCTGGTCAGCAGCAGGGTTTTGATATACAGCGAGAAGGTATCCAGCAACGCCGTGACGTAGCGACGACGACTGCCCGTAGGATAGCAGAGGGTACGCCGTTTACAATAAAGTTTTTCGATGCTCAAGGCCAAGAGCAGGGTGTGAGAGTCAATAATTCGACTGCGAATGCGACACGGCAATCTATCATACAATCTGGTGGGACATTTAGCGACCCATTAGAGAGAGAGAATCAACGAAGTCTTCTTGAAGCTCGTAGCGCAGATCAGAGAAGGGCGGCGACAGGGGAAGTGCGAGCAACGGCAAAAGACATTAGAGATAGAGGAGTATCGTTCGGCGAACCATTTACTGTGCAGGAAGGTGACGGCACTGGTTTGCCCATAGGGGCTACCGGGCAGTTCAACGAACAAACAGGTGAATTCAAGATGATACATCCACCCGGAAAGGCTCCTACGGCATCAGAAGTAAAAGCTCGACGCTTTAATGAGGCGGTGGCAAGTGCGAGGGCGACCCCGGAAGAAGATCGAACAAAGAGGCAGCAAGCAATAATTGATAGAGATGAGCTTGGTTCGCCTTTAGTCAAACTCGATATTAGCGGGGATGACAAGCAGAAATTGGCACTAACACTTAGAAGAGAATTTAGTGCGGACCAGCGAGTAAAGAACTTGAGGGAGGCGAAGGAATTCGTAGACAGTATAAATATTGTGCATGATCGGTCGTTAAAGATAAAGAAAAATTTCGGCCCAACTGATATTGCCCTTGCAAAGGATTTTCAAAAACTAACTGACATACGATCCACAGTCAGAGAAGGGGAGTTTGCAACAACGTTTGAGGGGCAGCGTCTTATAAATAGAATAAGGGGCAAAATTGATGCTTTACTAAAAGGTGGGCTTGGCTTTACGCAGGAAGATCGCAAAGAAATTCGTGATCTTGCAAATGAGATATTCAAGAGTCACAAGGGAAGCTTTAACGAAGCATTCAATGAATTCTCGGTAATTGCAGACGAAGGAAAGCTTAACGAGAAGTTTATCTTTGGCGGAGCAAAGGCGTTTGATTTAGGTGGCCCATCACCACAAGGAAGGAATACGCAACAAATTATTGACATAGACAAAGAATTAGCTGAAATCAACAAGCAGTTAGGTGTGAAGTAATGGCAACGCAAGAAGAATTATTACAACGCCGCAAGGAGTTGTTATTGCGAAAACGGGACTTGCTGGTACAGCAACAGGACCAACCTGCAAGACCACAGTCAAGAAGGGAGCAACCACAACTCAGTGCTGGCCCCGGCCCCGGTATTAGGCAGAGAATTTCCCAAGGATTGGGAATCCAACAAGACATATTATTTCCACCGCTAACGGGTGGTGTTTTCACTCAGACTGCACAGCGAGGACTAGGGCGGCTGTCGACCGGAATAAAAGAAGAAGGCGCTCCGTTTGTAGGGGAAACGATAGGTGAATTTGCAGGTTCTAAGTTTGGGCCAAAGGGCCGCGTTATTGGAGCAGGGCTGGGGCGGGCCGCCGGACAGGGTATTAAGCAATTCTACCAATCTATAGTAGGTTCGCCCAATGCGCCGCAGTCTGTTAAGGAAGCAGCCTTGGGCGAATTAGAGGCATTTGCTATTGGGGCCGGAACTGAACTTGCATCAGAAACATTACTTAGAGGAGCTAGGCGAGTAGGTGCTGCGTTAGGGTTTAAGTCATCTGTCCTAAAACCAGTTCCAGGCTTGGATGATTTGAACATCCTCGCAAAACGGGCAGGTATTGATCTCACACCGGCGCAGCGGACTGTATCGAGATCAATTGATACCTTTGAAGAGATGGCCGAGAATGCAATGTTTGGTAGGGGCGGGATACGCGATATCAAAGAAATCGCCCAGCCCAAAGGCGTTCGTAAGTTAGTAGATAACCTGATGGATAGCATCTTGCCTCGTGCGGGTCAAACGGGTAGGGGGGAATTGGGAGAAATAATAGGCGACGTCATAAACAAGAAAAATAAAGCATTCAAGCAGGCTGGTGCTGCTGCGTACAAGAGGGTAGATAGATTGACGCGGCCAACAGTCCAGGTACGCGATACGTTCATTGACATCCCATCTCGAATCCTGGATGAATCTGGCAATCCATTTATTCGAACAGTGCGTAAATCGGTTAAGGAAGAGGTTGGAGGTGCATTAACGAATATTGGTAGCATAAAGAAGATAGCATTAGACATACAAAAACAACGACTAAAAGAAGGTGGTCCGTCCATTGCCATTGATGATCTAGTTGAGAATATTCTTAGCAGACCGAACAAAGTTAATTTTCGGACAGCACACAATATCCGGTCAGATTTCCTTGAACTTGCACGTAATACGCCGGATAAGAAAGCTCGTATCGTAGGATTGTCCAACAAAGTTGCTGGTATCATTGACAGTCAAATGGCAAGTGCTGCCAAGGAATTATCACCAGAAGCACTTGCAGCTTGGCGTAGTGCGAATGCTTTTTGGAAGACTGGTAAGGAAACATTCAATTCGTCTGTCGTGCGACGCACTCTTAAAGCAATCGCAAACGAGACGCCCGACAAAGTATTTGCTCAATTATTCACGGCAAAGTCTCCAAAGCAGATACGGACCATTATGAAACTGGCCGATCCACTGACGAAACGAAGATTACAGTCGGCATTTCTTGACGACCTTATAACGAAAAGTAGCGTGCAAATACCTGGCGATGTATCGGATTTACGAACACTATTCGGCAAGAGCTTCATAGATCGTTTTGAGACATTCGGTAGCGAAGCACTCAAGGAAGTTTTCACGAAAGACCAACTTAAAAATATTCGGAACGTTGCCCGGATAGCAAAGATTACGCAAGGCAAGCCTGGTGGTGCTGGTGGGTTCTTGATTCAGCTTTTACAAGCAGGTCCGATTGCGGGAGCGGGTGGTGGGCTAATCACAGGCGATCCAGCTTTAGCTATTCGTGGACTAAAGGCTGCTGCAAATATATCTGGTTTCACATTTACACTGTCGAAACTATTACAGAGTCCAAAGAGGTCTAAATTACTTACAGACCTAATGACAGTTCCGCCAGGCACGCAGCAATTCGTTGCACTACATGCACGATTAGCAAGAGAAATTGTACTTATACGTAGGAAAGAGCGAAAAGAAAAACAAGTTCGAGACACTGACAAGCGTCAACTTCCACAGCTAAGAGGTACGAGATTTTGAAGAACCTCCTCCTAATCCTACTACTTCCTATCTTAGCGCAAGCTGACATCCAGCGTGTCAATGAAGAGATCAGGCTTCCTTACTGGGAGTCTAGTATTTTATCCGGCGACCCGAACCAGCTTAACGAATATCTCAGAATCTTCATCAAGGAATTACAGTCAATTCAGGACGATATGAAGTCGTCTATAAACCTCAGTATCAATATTAACGATACCGACGTGAGGTATTTTGGCTCACGAGATGACGAGGGTTCCTTTTCTGATGGCGATTGGCGGATAATCAAGATAGGCACTGACGATTTCGAAATCCAAAAGCTCATATCAAGCAATTGGACTCAGATGAGTAAGTGGGCCGAGTCCGGGGGATTTGAATATCTAACGACAATCAGCGACTCTGGCTCGTCTTTCGATATAACGTCCGGGGTAATTACAGGAGCAGTAAGTCTCACGGCTTCCGGGACCGTGACGGGTGGGACTATAACCGACGGCTCGGCAACAATGAAGAGTGGGGTATTGACTGCAACTACCGTAACTGACGGCACTTTTACGACCACGGGAGGGGCGACTTCTACATCGGCCTTGGTCGTGAGTACGTCCTTGACGGTTACGGATTCTCTCGTAGCGACTTCCAGTGCTATTACTTTCACACCCGATCTTACTATTACTCGCACACAGGCGTCCGGCGATGTGGGGTTGGATATTATAAATCTTTCACGCGACGCAGGTTCGTCTACGAGTATCCTACTGAATACCGGAACCCAAACGGGTTTTTCAATAACGAAGTACGGACCATCTGGCCCCGGTGGAACCCTGAACAACACTCTCGTATTCAATAATGCCGACGGCGATATTCTATGGCAGTCGGCGACCGATTCTATAACCGGGCATTACTGGACGGACGCTGACGGCGGTGCGAATATCCTAGAAATAGACACTACAAACGAACTGATTAACACCGCCCCGAAGTTTAGAGTTGGGACGGCGGCGGCGGAATTAGAGTCTGTAGTAGCCGGGCCTTATATTTCATTGGGTGGTGTGAATCCGGAATTCTTTTTGTACGATTCCGGCGGGCCGGTTGATGAAAAATACGTAGGGTTCTTTAATACTGGTACTCAATTTCAAATTAGGTGTTTGAATGATGCGATTGACGCTGCCGGACAGATAATGGTGGTCGAACGGACGGCAGAAGTTGTTGACTCAGTAACATTCCCCAGTGGCGGTATTATCTTTAGTGGGACCGCTACTACTGGTCTCGATATGAGCGGCGGGACGTACACCAATATTCAGAAGTGGCCCGCTGGGACGATTCAAACCACGGGAACCACTATCTTCCAGACCCTTGCGGATTCTACTACTGCTTATCAATGGTTGGATCAGGATGGTGGCACGCCTATCCTTAATATTGACACTACGAATGAGAGGGTTGGGATTGGGACTGACAGTCCAGAAGCAGATTTTCATATTATAAATTCAGGCGGTGAGGCACAACTGCTTCTGCAATCATTAGCAACTTCAGATGCAACAATAAGAATAAGAAACGGCTCAAGTAGTAAATGGACTTTTGGAAACGATGCCTCAAATGATGAATTTGTAATTTCAACAGGCTCAATACTGGGAACTCCTAAATTAACAATATTACAGGATGGCAAAGCTGGCTTTGGGACAGGGGCAACTGCTCCAAACGCTCCATTAGAAGTTAAAGGTATTAAGCCGGGAGTGGTCGGCGGGTGGCAGGGTGGCCAGTTTCAAGTTACTGGCTCAGTTACTGATGAATTTTATAGTGCAGTTATTACAGGGCATAATGCCTTTGATACAAATACACAGCTTTGGTATTTAGGAAGTACATCAGCAAGTTCGCATAATGACATTGGTTTTATAAACCGCCAAAATGCAGCAATGCACTTTTCCACAAA
>LAZR01000276.1_pt1 | contig 48485 bp, 70 predicted proteins | sample 329461 | NCBI WGS metagenome assembly LAZR01 (sample SAMN03002196, study PRJNA259156) | marine sediment metagenome | biome: sea floor; feature: Hydrothermal impacted sediments; material: marine sediment; isolation source: Loki non-amplified sample from Loki's castle hydrothermal vent sediment ...
GATTAACATATAGGGCGGACCCTCGGCGAGCCCGCCCTTAATCACACTTCGCGTTGTCGAGACGCTTTGCGTGATATGCTTACTTCGGTTTGTTTGACAATTTTTCATTTGACGCCTCGACAACAATTTAACTTTTTACAACTATACCTATTATCGACTATTCGATTTGATTTGTAAAGGGAAAAATAAAATATATTGAAAATTTTAAGTCTTTTGTGTGGCTGGACTTACAAGCGTTATCAGTTGAACTTATATACTTAGTAGCAAATATGATAATGAAAAAAGAGCCTGCCAGTTGTTCTGACAGGCCCATGTGTAGAATTGTGATTCATTTAGTTCATGTTACACCTCCAATCTTGCAAGATTTCTAAAGTGTAAAAATGTATTATATGGTTGCGGGCCTGCATGTCAAATAGAAAATAAAATATTTTTCTCGATAATCGCTACCATGTCTTCGGCCTCGAACATAGCCTCGTTGCAGTCTACTATTACTACATTCGTGGTGTGGCCGCGCCGTAAGTCCATTCTGCGCTTTCTTAGTATCTCTCTGGTAAGTACAAGCTCGCTCTTCCAATATGCTAAGTCTTTTTCCATACTGCTTTTTCGGTATATCGAAGCCGAAATCTTTAATGTTTTTTGAAAAAGCCGCCCCGCTGTATACGGGACGACTTAGGAGGAGGGTGATGATAACTATTTATTCCAAGCCTTTTCACCGAATCTGTCAACGGCCCAATAGAATATGGCGATATCTCTTTTGTATCTCTTTGTGATTTTGCCGGTCAGGTTACGAGCTATAACTTTCATGGCCTCTACCATTATATCATCCCACCATCCTTTAGGCTTGCCGTTATGGTCTCGGTAGCCCTTATCGTGGATTGCTACGGCCTTAGCGTACCAGCCGATTGCTGGGTACAGCCAACGAATCACCCGTGGCGTAGAGGCGAAGTCGAGAACAAAGCCCACCTCTATCTCAATCTTCTCTCCGGCCTCGGTAATATACTCGAATGGCGCGGTGATGACATATAGTTGGCGATGCCAGAAGTGCTTCTTCGGAATCTTGTCCCATTCGAGCTTTTTTGTGAAACTGCTGATATTGTTATTCCTTAAAATTTAGATTTGCAAATTCCCCAAAGGCTTCGAGAGCTTTTTTGTCATAGGCCCGACCAGCATCGTCTTCGTCATCAAAATAGCCAAGGTTTTTGTTTTTGTGGTCAATGGTAATAAATGCGCACCATTTTTCATATTTTTTGTACCACGACACCCCTTTGTGCCTGCTCGTTGTATTTTTTCGAGGCCGCCTGTTTTGGGCGTTTTGGCTCGGAGTGGCAATCCGAAGATTCTCTCGGCGGTTATCGAGAGCATCGTTGTTTCGGTGGTCAATCTGTTGATTTTTCGGAGCCGACATAACCTCGCGGTGCATCAATATTTGCCGCACAGATTTCTTTTTTGGAGAAACACCCCAATACCCCCAAGAACCTCTAACTGCATAAAAGATACCACTCAATTTCACAGCATACCATTTCCACTGACTCAGCCACTCATAATCAGCATCGTCAACAATTGCGAACTTGCCTTGTGTTAGTTTGATACGCTTCATAATAACACCTCTCGTAGTATTTCTCGACATTGTTAGGCGGAAGGGCGGTTCGAGATGCACCGCCGTTTCGGGGGCTACCCTATCCGCATAAGATTGTAATACACTGTTTACCATTTGTCAAATCTTTTTTGCTGCTCATTTCTTCTTCCCTGTCTTCCTTCCTACCACACCGCCAACGCCACCACTAACAGCACTACCAAGTAATACCCAGACAATCGTTCGCCAAGGCTCAGGAATATATAAAGAAGCTACCGACACAGCCACCTCACCAGCAGGGCTTAACTCCATACCCCCGTTCTGGGCTGGTTGGCAACCCGCAAATAACAACAAACTACATATCAATAGTATCTTTCGCATCTGCTATCTCCTTGATTTTACTTAGAGCATATTGGATTGACTTTAATTCCGTGCAGACATTGAATTGGTCAGGCGGGCTTAATAGTTCAAGCTCGGGCTCCATTTTGGCAATAAGCCGCCTTCCTTTGTCAACAAGTTCTGATAATCGATTGCTCATTTTTCTAACAACCTATCGAGCTTACCATCCATACTTCTTATGTCTGTTTCTATTCGGTCGAATTGCCCCTTCTGGTTATCTGTATGCACACGAAGCTGTTCCTGCTGGGCCTGAATTTGCATCTGGACCATCTCCTTGTCGGCCTTCAGGGGTATTTGCTCGGTGTTGACTTTCTGTTGGGTTCTCAAATCGCCCCAACCTAAAAGACCAGTAACGACAATAGCTAAAAAACTGCCGCCAATCACTACAGGTGCCTTACCGTTCTTTGCCATTATTGCTCCAATAAAGTAATTCTTTTGCCAAGTTCAACTATCACATCATCTTGCTTCCGGGCGTCTACGCTCGCCTGTAGTTTGTCTGTGCCGGCGTCCGCCTTCCTTTTGTCAACATCTTCCCGCAGCTTCTTTATAGTCTCGGGGCTGACCGTTACTGGTATTACTTCAGTTTTCATCTTAGCTATCGAAGAGATAACCGAATACGTCTATTGTTGCTGTACCAGCGCCGTCGGCACCATCCACGATATAGATACCGAACTCTCTGTCTACAGCCGCAGCCGCATCGCCGTCGATAATGGTGTACTCGTCGCTCACAGCTATCAAGGTCATAAAGTCAGTAACAGCCGTCATGTCGCCAATGCCTGTTTCATTGTTGAGGAAGTTCTGCGTTGCGCTGGCTGCGCCTGTGCCAAAATCCACATCGTCACAACCGGCCAACGTAGCACTCGGGTCGCGGATAATAACATGAGTGATTATCGCCCGCTTCCCCTCCGGTACGGTGAAGAGTATTGTCTTGGCCGCATTGGCGTTCATATCCACGCCGGTCGTGGTACTCAGTCTCATAATCCCGTTTTCTTTAACGTCTCCCATTGTTAGGGTTCCTTAAACATAAGTCTGTACTTTATTTTCGTAACACTGTACGTCGTTTTCGTGACATTGGATTACTGGATAAATCAATAAGGAATCTCTGGCCGCCGCCGCTGTCGTCTTAGTTAATTGTGTTTTGTAAAACGCCGTTATCTCCGTCTGCTCGATAGTACCCTGTAGTTCAGCCTCCTGTATCATCCTGACGTACCGGTCGAGTACGGTTTCTAACGATTCTGTATTTAGCTCTCCGCCGTGCTTTAAGTCGTATTCCTGATTTCGCAGTAGATCAGACTTTATCGTAATAGTCTTTCCGGTTACTGCGTAGGCCGAACCATCCACAAGCGTTACCGTGCCGCCGCTGGAATAGTTGTTGTTCGGCGCGCTCAAGGTGTAATCAGTAGTAAACGCAAGTGTGGCCTCGTCCGATTCGCCTTCCTGAAAAACTACCGCTATCTCATCCTCTACCGTGGAAGCCCACATCTTAAACGAAAAGTCAAACGCTAAAGTTGCGCCGTCCGTATCATACGTTCTTTGTGGGGTTGTTGTTGCTAAGGTCATTTTACTTCTCCTTTAATTCATTCAGCAAACTAATGGCACGATCTGTTTCTACTTTTGCCATACGGTCGATTTTGCTTTGATATTGTGTTTTAGTTATTTTTTTATCTTCTTTATACTCGTAAAATGCCAATGCTCTTTTTGCTATATAAACTTTCACCCTCTCAAGTTCCTCTATTGCAAGCCCTTTTTGTTTATTCGTATGGACATCGCTACTCAATATCTGGTCAATACCATCATTAAGTTTTGTTATATATTGTTGTGCGCCATCAAAAATCTTAGATGTTTCAATATCTGGTTTGTGTTCAGCCAGAGTCTCTTTAGCTTTTACCAAGTCATCCCTGTTGAAATACGCTTTAGTTGTCTGGGTTGCGGCCATAACCTGTTTCGACTTTTCATAAAATTTGTTAAGCGATTCTGATTGACCGGCAATGATTCCACGAGCTACGAATCCACGAATTAAAGGAATGTCTGCAATAGTTTTTAGAGGTTTAGGTTCAAGTCCTTTACTATCATCTTTTATCTGGTTTATCAAAACATCACCTGCATCAAGTATATATTTCCCTGTTCCGCCTAAATAGCCTCTCAAAAGATTTTCTATCTTAACTGGTGGATAATCAAATAAATCTCCTAATTCCCTTGCTGTTCTGGATGTAAATTTCGTGTACTGAGCTTCCGGCAAAAGTCTTTCTTTGCCTTTCGGTACAATAGGTCTATCAGTAAAGAAATTCCAGTTAGCCGTATTTTCTACTAACGGTTTCAACGCTGTCGGCATAAGCCCACTTGCAGGGTCGCCTGATACAGGACTCAGTGAATCGAGTAGAGATTTGGCTATTTTTTCAAAAGCAGCTTTGTCTTTTGTGTCGAGATATTCAAAAAATCTTTCAGGCAAAGAACCGAAAATCTGACCATAGGCAAAAGGCTTTGGAATGCGAACCCATGTATCTCTTATTTTTATAAGCCAAAATAAATCACGTTGCCAACGTGGTATTTCTTTATAATCGGGGTCTTTCCTGTTTCTTAGATATAACAATAACGATGGAATTGTTATAGCAGCAAACCCCTTCATAGCAAAACCAATAGGATCGCTTGCTGCTACTCTTGCCATTTTATCAGCTGCTTGTACGCCAGCATTAAAGAAAGCGATTACGGCATTCACATCTTTTGTTTTAGCCCCTCTACGCATAAAGTCTAAAGTGCCTTCCCTCGCAGCAAAGCCAGATTCCAAAGCTGGCAAACCTTTCTTTTTAGCTGCTTTGAATATACCCAACCTCGTTGCCTGCTCAAAGAATTGTGAAATATCCTGTGCTGTATGTATTATATTAAGTCTTTTCAGCAAACCCTTTTTGCCTATCAATTCGCTATAAGTCTTTTCTAACTGGGGTCTGGTAAACTCCACAAACCCCGAGTAAGTCCCGCCAGTTTCGAGCCATTCATAATAATCTGCCGACTTTCCCCACAAATCGCTCATTGCGCCAAGGGTATCTACGAATGGAACAAAGCCCGTGTTTGTTTGCATGAAAGCTGTCCACTGATCTCTTATTGGATTCCTTGTTATAAATTCCGGTGTTATAGTAGCGCCAACTCTTAACCAGTGGGCCGGTTTGGAAAAGATTTTAGTTAGCAACCCTATTCCCGGTTCAGTTAGTCCTGTCATTGCATCGTGAATATTCGGAGTAACCTGCATAAACTTACGCTTGCCATTGATATAAACTTCAATAACAGTACCAGTTGGCTTGAAAGGCGATGGCCGGAATGTCGTTAAGTCATCACTAACTTTTATTGGGAAAAACTTAGGTGATATTTTTTGTATAGATTCTGGCAAAATATCTTTTAAGTTATATACCGAAGCAGCTACTTTGTTTCTTTCCGCGGTATTAAGAATCTTATAAGTATTCTTTATGACACTTTCAAAAACATTTTCTATTGGCTTTTCAGAACCTTTTATTTTCCTAATAGGAGTTCTGGCTTCAGTGAATCGTTTTTTACTTACCGGCATACCTCCAGTAAATGTATCCTCTGGCAAAACTCTATCAAAGGGTATGTAATGTTGATTTGATTTTACAATGGCATCATACTTTTCTTGAGAAAGAGTGCCTGCGTCAACAAGCAAATGCAATACTCTTTTCTGGTAATCATACAATCTTTTTGCGTGGCTCTCGAATATTTTCAGGTCATCGCCATATTTTTCTTTTAATTCTGATAATTTTATTTCGGCAGCTTTTATTTGCTTAGGAGAAACAATCAACCCCTCTTTGCCTTCAACCTTTGGTCTTTGCAGGTCTGATACTGTCCTTGTATTTATCAGGTAATCTTCAAAATCGTTTTCGTAATTTTTGTGTTTCGATTTCTTCAATGCTTTGTCAATACTGGTTACAATAGGTTTGAATCCTTCACCTGTTATCTTGATGTTTCCGGCCTTATCAACAATGAATGTTTCTTTTTCGAGCATAGCTTGTGCTTTTCCGCCAATGCCTAAATAAGAACGTGCCAACTTTCCGGTATCTTCACCGGCTGGGATAGTCGCGCCTAATTTCTTGGCCTTCGTAACTATGTTCTCAAGTGAAGCGAACCTGTTTATTGTATCTTGATAAACTTTTTCAGCACCAGCTTTCAACTTAGTTTGTGGCAATTCTGTCAACTCTGCTAATTCTTTTTTCGCCGTAGGCTCTTTGGCTGTGGGGGGCTGGGCTATTTTTACTTGCCCTGAGTCAAATATAACATACGATGTCGAGCCTTTATCTTCTGTTTTGTTTATATACTTTAGCCCATCGTAGCCTTTGGATTTCAATAATTTTATAAAAGCCTTATTGGCTTCTTCTATTTCGCCCGTCTCAGTTACAATGTTTTCGATGCTATCCGCTTCGGCCTCCGAAACAACTCCTAAATCCTCAGCTTGTCGAACCCAATCAATCACATCCTCCGTAACGCCAACTGTGTCTTTTACCTCAAGTGGATTTTTAAGTGCCAATTCTACTGGTATAATTTTCTCTTTACCCTTCCCCTTGACTGATTCCAATGCTCGCCCTGCGGCCTTCTCGGTTCCAAAATGTGATAATGGCTTGAAAGTCTTAATATCTGCCCTTGTTCCATGAAATGCAACCACCTTCCCCTCTGTGGGGGCGGGAGCAATTTTTTTCTCAACAGCTCCCGGACTGGGTACTTTTGCCCCAACAGGCTCTACGGCGGCCGCTGGCGCTTTGGGGGGTGTAATGGGTGCCTCTGCGGGCGCTGCGGCTACTGGCGCACGAGCTAGCGGCCCTCCTGCGGGTCTTGGCGCGGCGGCGGCCTCTGTCGGGGCTGCTGTGGGCTTAGTGGGGGCTAACTTTGAGACTTCTGCATTGTCCTTGATACCAGCGGCCCAATACCTCTTAGATGCCGCGTCAAGTTCCTGCGCCTTAATCCAAGCTTTTTTGTAGTTCCTTGCCAAGCCCTTAACTATCGCCTGAGCCTGTGGTGTTAGTTTTGAAAATACTATTTCACTCGGAACCTCAACACCGGCAACGACCGCTTCTTCCCGTAATGACTCTATTGTGGCGTCAATAAATTCCTTTTCAGGTTTTCCGGCAAGGAAATCAGCCAACTTCGGAAACTTAGCTTGTAATTTCAAAGCAGCCTTTTCAAACACTTTCGTACTCATCCCTGCCTTAGCGCCTTCGGCAATTAGTGGGATGGCAACAGAAAAACCCAATCCCCAGATAGCACCCTTCCTCGCAGCAGGGCCGATTGGCTCCCCTCGCCTCGCCGCTTCCGTAGATTGCCATGCTGCCATAAAAGCCATATTCTCCGGTGCGGTTTTGGCGATAGAAGTTAAAACCCTTGTCCTAAATGTGTTCCAGCCGCCATAAGTCAGTAACGCTTTTTTCCCGCCCAACTTAGCTATCTCTCTCCCAGCTATCCTTGATGCCAATTTCGAGCCAAGAGTATTGAAAAGACTCGATAGGCCAACTGCCTTGAAAAGAAAACCAAGGGTTTTGAACTCTAATGCTTTTTCAGATACCCAACCACCTACCTCCGGTAATTTTTTGTACCACGGAGCCTGCTCAATCTCGTCCGCCAGTCCACCGTGCGCAGTAAATTCGTCCTGTGGAAGCTGTGAGTCAACAAGAGAAAGAAATCCACGCCTTGCACCCGGCGCAAAGGCTTCCGCAAAAGCAAGATACGGACGAGCAAAAAGATTCTTTACCAAGGCCTGTGGTTCCCCATCGCCAGACCCCATGCCGCTTGTGGCAGGGTCAACTGCTTTGGGAACGGTAAATATATCCCAATTTTCCTTAACCTCGCCCAAAGGAACTTCTAAATCAATAGATGTATCCCAAACTTTACCCGCTCTGTCAAATGCATCTTGTGGCTCAAGGGGCTGAGGCTCCTGTGCTGCATTCGGAGTTTCAACGGCATCACCGAATGCGGTCGTTTCTGTATCATCGCCAAATAAAGTCTTAGCCATTATCTTTTTGTTCCGAAGTTACCGTTAATATCTTGATAACGAGTGCCTTTTGGTAGCGCATCGTATTCAGCTTGGGTTTTTACTACTGATACACTTTGCACCAATTCTTCTTCTCGTTCCAACTTTTTGGCTTTAATATCTTCAATGCTCGAATTCCAATAGTCATGTTTAAGTTGTTCGGAGTGCTGGAAAAAGTCCTTGCCGATTTTATCAGGATTCTCAGTAATCCAATCCCGTACTTCCTTATTGTACTGAGACAGATACCAGAATTGAAGTTGTCGCTTATCAGTTTCTTTGTCTCTGTTTGTAGTATCAAGTCCCTTGAGGAAATCAGCAAAAGCATCTTCGTCCCTTACATCAACAATCAATCTGCCTGCTTCAGTGTCCGCCCTTCTAATCGCTTCGGCCTGTGCAGACTTCAATGTAGTTGCCGCCGTATTGGTTAGCTCCTTATAAGTAGCATCGTCTATCGTAGGAGTATCGCCATAACGGGCCTCATTTACTGCTGTGTCGAATTGCTGTTTGGTTACTGCGCCACGCCATATATCAAGGGCCATAGTGTTCAAATCTGCCCTTGCTTTTTGGTTTGTCAATATAATTTCACCGGCCGCAATCCTGCGGGTCTCTGCCGCCGCCCATTTGATATATGCCTTTTGCTCGTTTTCGTCCAATCCAGCATTATCTATTTCGGTGGGAGTCGGCACTTGATTGTTAGCAAATTTATCGTTAAGGAAATTTCTACTTACTTCGCGTTGCGCTTCAATCGCTTCCTCGTCTCGTGATTTCTGATTTGCCAACTCCGTTTCAGCATTGGACTTCAAACTTTTAAGAACATCGAAATCAATACCTTCTGTATTTTCCGGTTGGTTCAGATAGTCCACTGTTTCAGACCAGTCAACTTCTCCATCGGGCCTTATGATAGTTTGCGATCTGCGGCTAAGGTCTGCTATCTGCCAGTCACCCATTATCTTGTCGAAATCCGATGCCGCTTGCGCAGGAGTTCTCGTCCTGTCGTCTATTGCGCCCTGTGTCAATAGTCTCGCTTCGGCTTGGGCCTGTGTGAAATCTTTAGTGGCGCTCACAGAAACTAAGTTCCTGAAATAATCTTTTTCATTGTTTATTTTTATCGTGTTGATTTTCTTTACGTCTGCTTCCCTATCCAAGAAAGAGCTTATGCGGTCTAACCAACTCTGGAATTTTTCCGCCCCTCTTGGGTTGTCGGGCCTGAGACTTTTCAAACCTGACCGCATTTTTCTATATCCTGAATCGTGCTCGTCTGCGGTGGCGTAAGCGGTGCGATGAAACTCATTAATTGACTCTCCCGCTATCCTGCGCTGTGTGTCAAATTGGGTATTACCCTCGCGCTCGTACCACTTATTGACTATTGCTGATGTAGCTTGAGCCGCTTGCTCTAACGCTTGCGCCTGTATACCTTGTCCGGTGTCGGCTATTTGCTGGACAGGGACACCGGGCGCTCTAAACGGCGTCAACGGTCGTTTCGAATGGTATTGCTCAAAAGTTGGCACGTTAAGCTCCTTTTATATCAGCGAAAGTTTGAAGGCCGGTAGCTGCTATTCCGAATCTACTTGCCCGTCTCTTTTCACGGCCTCTCAATAATGCGCTCCGGCCTGCCAGTCTACTTAACTGGGCGCCGGCGGTAAGACCTTGAGCGCCGACCGTACCGGTCCTGCGAATATCCAGAGCATCTATTTCGATTTCGCTGGCCGTTTCCTCCAAGACATCCAACGCCGAGCCTTCCGGTAATACCCCGCCCTGACCTAACACAACTCGCTGACGGGCCTTGAATCGCTCACCGGCCTTTCTATGCTGTTTTTCTTCTTGTGCTGCTGCGGCCTGTGCCTCTTGCGCTTCGCGTTCGGCAAGTTTCGCCTCATGTTCCCGCAGGGTTGCTTCGTCCTTGGCCCGCCGCTCTTCGGCTTTGCCCTGCTCGTACTGAGCTTTTATTTGAAGACCGCCCGATACCGCTAAAGCTACTATTAAACCTGCTGCCATAATTACCTCACAATCGCATATAAAAAACTGTCCGTCTTATCAGGTTCGTTTTGTTTCAGCCGGCCTTCCCGCTTGAATCCTAACCACTCGATATATTTCGCACCTGCCGGAAAATCACATCTAACGGTAGCGAATACCCGCCAGAAATCATGCTCTATCATTAACTCCCTTAACTTGTCTCTGGCTATCTTGGGGTCGATATGATACTTGCCTACATCCGGTGGGTACAAGGACCACGCCTGACCTACTCCTTTTCTTTCTTTAATGATACCGGCGCAAAGAGCTAACTTGCCTTCGTAGATAACCGAAAAGCCCTCAGCTTCAGCGCACCACTTCTCATCTTCGGTGTGGTCCCCGGGATACTGCGCCAGCATCTCCACGCCGTCAGCCGCTACATAATCTCTGATTTCGTAATTATCCATATAATTTCATCTGTTGAATTATTGTCCGTACAGTTAAAGGCAGGGGCAAACTCTGCCTTACGATTAAGTCCCCGTTAAGTCCGTACTGGCCCGGGAAAGTTACTTGTTTCTCGCCAGTAAATAACGGTACAGCCACACCCATAGCGTCCGTTGTTTTCCTGAACGGAATGTCATATAATTGGTCAGATGTTCCATCTTCTTTTAACGAGCCGTATGTGCAGCCGAGACTGTTATGGAAAGAAAAGACCGCCCTGTGCGTCCTCTTGACCTTCCCCCTTATAGACTGGCCCGGAAAATCAAGTTTCATCGGTATCAATTCGGAATTGTAGGGCAGGCCCATGTGGACTTTATTATAATATTCTGTCAAGATTATCACGCCGGAAGTTACTACAACGTCAGCATGAACCGAACCATCACCTAAGACCGATACTGTTTTGCCCTCTAAATGGCCCGCGCCAGAAAAGGTATTATCTACTTTCTCGACTGTCCCTGCGATGGTAATAGTAATCGTCCCGGCCACAATGGCCTTGTTAGACATTGTAAACCAATCGTCCTTTAGGGCCGTAATAGTCGTGTCGTCCGGTATTCCCGTACCCGTTATCGGCGCTCCTACCGAAATCTTGGCTATGTCGGCGGCGCTTACATTCGTTATATCTTCACTGTCGTAAGTCGTATCGCCGGTAATCGAGGCCGCGAAAGCCGTAAAAGACAGACTGTTTATATCTACTGTGTCCAGTTTGTCCCTGAGTTCAAAGGTTTTGGCGCTTGTGTTCGGATTCGATACGGTAAAGACCTCATTTCTTACCTGAGTCATCCCCCCAACATATCGTATCCTGATTTGGTCGCCGTCAGCTACATTATTTCCATCGCCGTCCGTCGGGTAGGTGTCCATCGTTACAACAGCGGGGTTGGCTTTGGTTATCCCTGTTATAGTTACCGCGTCGCCGCCGTCAAAAGTCAGGCCGGAATCCACAAAGAAGCAGTCTTTTTGGTCATCACCCCAATCGCGGGGTTTCATATATTCGATACAGCGAATGACAGTACCATCGGCTTTTGTTCTTTTTACGATCCACCAGACCTCATCTTCGTTTACACCGGGAATTACGCCGACATCTTCAAACAAACCGTCCGTCTCAACCGGGAACCATCCCCAAATCTTTTCACCCGGCTCAAATGTCATACCGATCCCCTTGCCGTTTGCCAAAACGCACCACAATACCGGTTCCGGCTGCTGCTGGTAGGCCATACTTACTATGCCTGATTTGGTGATATGCTCCGAGAGTGTTGAATAGTCAAACGCATCGTAACCCCCGGATTCGCCCTGATCGAAAACAAACTGAGCACCCCTGACTACTCTTCCTTCCTGTTGTACGAATAAAACCACACTTGCCAGCATGATGGCCTGTATATCCCTGCTGCCGTAAGCTGTTTGGAGTTTGGGCCTTGTCGGGTTGCCCGGCGTCAGTGGTTCGGAAGCGTCAAAAGCACCTAACTTCCATTCCGCACCGGCTGTACCCATGAGTAAAATATCTTTGGATATAAGCCACCGGATAGCATTCATCTCGCCGGCAGCGAGAGAATATGAAACAGCTTGGTCGTCCAGCGTACCCCCCCTGAAGTTCTCCCAGTCGAAAGTCACACTGCCCTTGAGGTTGTGTGGCTCAAAGCGCGTACCGCCTGCCATCAACCGTTCTTCGTGGAATGTAGCACAAGGCGGATAGCCCCTCTCATCGCTCCATGCGCCCTCAGACCATAGCTTCGTGGCCGACTCACTGTTTATTATCCTCACGACCTCACCGGTTGCTACCGTTGAACTCGTAAAGGCAGTTACCTTGACTATGCCGTAATGGTAATAACGCTCTACAGATATATTGGCGGTGCAATCGCCCGTCCATGCAGTAGCCAGCGAGCGCATTCGAAGCCACGCATCGCCGACTTCTTCGTTGCCTGATATGTTGAAATTCGGGTCGCCCGCTACATTCCTTTCAAACGCATCACCCAGCGAGTGCCAAGTTGAACCATCATCGTAGCTTCTCTCCACGACAATCCTGCCCGTCCATGTTCCGGCAGTGCGAAAATTCCAGCTACCGATTACATCTTTTAACGAACTACTGGTTTGCGCGGCTGCTGAAAAAGCGTTCCTTATCGTATTTGGCGATACCGTCTCATCGGCGGTTCTCTTGTGTTTTATCAGCCAGAACGAGCCTACATGGTTTTCTGTGAAGATAGATTTCAGTGCCGTCATTGTTACCGCAAGGTCAACTGCTAAAGGCGCAGACCCCGCACCCGTTACCGTAATAGTCGTATCGGTTTTGTTCTCGGACATGAACGGGGGCCAGTCGAAAACAATACTCTCTAACAACCAGTCGTCATGCGCGAACCTTGATAATTTCCGGGGGTTATAGTCAGGGTGGAAACCGTACAGAACGTCCGCCGACTGAATCCTCTGTATCCCGAACAGATCGGCCTCAAGGTAAGGGCTGGTTATTTCGTAGATAACCGTGCTGGATACCGAAGCCACTTCGGCGGCGGTCAAAACATCACCGAATACCGCTACGTTGTCTATCTTGTCCGCCCATATATGGCCTAATGCGTCAGCCGCGTCGATTCGGGCACCGATACGAACATCGATAGCGCCAGCCACCATTTTGACGTAACTGGCATTGTTCGCAGCGGTCGAATCCACCGCTGCGCCATCTACATATAATGTAATGTAATTGGCGGCGGTCTCTTTTGTCCACGAACCATGTTCTCCCTCGTAAGTAGCGATTATATTATGCCAGCCCTGCGCCAAGGCATCGTCCGAAGTGGCCTTTATTTCTATATTGTTCGTCTCATCATAAAGGGCTAACACCAGCGTTTGGTCAGTATCTATATACAACCGCCACTCCCTATCCGTCGCGCCCTTCCATTTTGAAATAAGCGTCTGCGTAGCGCCGACAAGAGTAACGTATCCCATTGCCATCAAACTGAAATCACCATCAACACCTTCTACAAAAGAAAAGTCTGCATGACTGGTGATTACGACGGCATCTTTGCCGTTAAGATTAAAACAACCTGTCCCTACTTTGCCTGTTTCATGGCGATCTTCGGTATCAGCTACGGCAAGTACCCCGTCGTGTGTATTACCATCATCATCAAGGACGGCATTAGTTCCCAAATCGTCATTCAGTAACCAGTGGCCCTTGATATTGTCCAGAGCGCTTAAATCTTCCGTTCCCGCCGGCGTTAATATCTGGCCCCTGTCCTTGATAAATCTTATGTACTGATCGCCATACTCCAGCATGTAAGCCTGAACGGTGGAATACTTGAAAGGGAACAGCTTTGCTTTCTCGGAACTGTCCTTGACCTCAGCTGCATAATAAAGCCCTGGCCTCCTGACGGCAGGGCCGTAGCGGGTGCATATCATATTTAACGCGCTGCGGCAAGCGGAATAGAACTTCTCTAAATCACTCCGCCCGTCGAGGAGCGGGCTCCATTCGCCACCTGAAAAACTACGTTGTATTATATCGGCCACTTTATATCCTTAATCGTGGTAGTGGATTTCGATTGTTCCTATTATGTTGTCCCAAACTAAAACGCCTGTCTCATCATAGTTTACTGACAAAATATCACCTTTGTCGAATTCATAAGTACCATGAGCAAAGGGTGGGTCTGTTATCTCTACTTCTCTGCTCGGCGTGCCATCACCAGTAAAAGTCAGGGTCGCTCCCATATCAACGTCATCTTCAAATATCTCAATCTCCAAAGTATCTAAATTGGTTTCTGTGGTGAATGTCAGACTGACCCCTTGTCCAAGAATGCAACCATCTCGAATTGCAGTGAACCCTACATCCGCAGCAAACCGTATGGTCTGTAACACACTCCCTGTTTCCATACGAGCAAATCCATCTGCACTCGCCGCTATTGTGTCGGCCCATTGTAAACTCTGGCGGGTGTTGGCTATATACTGAGTTACTTCTATAGTCCCATCAGCCCTTATAGCCATTTGTTTTACTTCTGTATCTGAGCCATCAGGAGAAGTCCAAAACTCAATCATTCCAGGCATATCATCAGCACCTGGGTCTCCATCTACTAACACTCTAATACTTGCAGCATCGGCCCAAGCAGTACCATCCCAGCCCACAAACCAAACTCTACCGATAGCTCCACCATTTGTTACTATTGTCCCTGCACCAAAATCCCCCCTCGCCTTTCTTATCTTAATACCTGAGGGAGCAGAGGTTGTATCCTTGTATCTATCAAAAAACGCCGGAACACCTTCTACTGCTATTACAATGCTATTGAATAATCTGCCAAACGCAGAACTATCGACAGCAGCCGAGTCATACAGGTTCCCAAGAATAGTATTATTAACTTCTAAGCTATCATCTTTTATTCCTTCGGCCTCTGTATTGGAGACGAAGTTATTAGATACATTATTTAACTCACATTCTTCTCCAATATAAATTCCATAAGCATTTTTTGTAGCGTGAGCGTCTACACCGATGATTATATTATTAGTAACTACGTTGTAATGCGAAGGAGTAGTAAAAGGAGCATTTTCATCTGCTATATATATAGCTGCAATGTCTGTATCAGTCCTCGTACCATCTCCTATGTCGTATAGTATATTATCTGTCATTACACAATAATTAGAAGCATTTTCTAATTCCAAACCATGCCCTCCGGTATCCCAAACTATATTATGCGTGTAGATATTTCTCCTCGCCGCATCGTTATCCATGCCATTATCACCACAATCGTGGATTCGGTTAGCTGTGAATAAAAGGTCTATAGCATTATTGATGTCTGCTCCGTCATCATCTATGTTGACTATCTCACAATGTCTAATAGTACAATGCTCAGGAGTACCTGTGCAAAAAATCCCATCCTGGCCGTTCCGTTCTGAATTATCTGTGCCATCAAAATTTGCAATCTTCACATATTCAATAATAACTTTACATGGGTCGTTAAGATGTAGACCTGCAAACGTATAAGTACTCACAGCTACATCTTCTCCACTAACTGTTAGACGTGATAAGGTATTGTGTCCATCTGCGGCGGCCCAACTTATCATTTTCGTGTTCGCTCCTAAAGCATTAGACCACTTAATGAAAGTAACATCCATGCCTTGCCCTTTAACATTAACAGTTCCCTCCATAACAAGGCCCGTTTCCAAATTAAAACTACCAGTAGAAAGCTCCACTGTACCAACAGTCAAAGCATCTATTGCCTCTTGAATTTCTGTATCATTTGTACCGTCAGAAGTATAATCTGCTCTTGTAATTTCAGCAGCCGTAGCATCAGACGCCGCTACAAATAAGGTCGCAGTTCCGCCGGTTTTTACCGTTACTGTTCCCGTTGCTGTTAAGTTTGCAGTTGTTATTGTTCCATCAACTAACAAATTATTATCACCTGCATCACTATCACCGCCAACATGTAACCCGCCGTTTATTGAAAGTTTAGATGCTGGTGTAGTTGTGTTGATGCCAACGTTTCCATTCAAAAGGTTATATTCAGAAGCATAAAATCTCATTGGAATATTAGCAGATAGGGCATCATTAAATGCCGCAAGCGCCAACTCAGAACTTTGAAGACCAATACCAAGATTTATGTCGGCTGCTCGCCTAATAATAAGTTTATAATTGGCGTCCACCGTAGTAAGTCCGATGCCGACGTTGCCCCCTTGCAAATTCATAACACTATTACCACTTGAATCGCCTAAATGTAAATCACTAATTTCAGCTTGAATATACATATCTGTATTCCCAGATGACCCATCACCTGCATAACAAGTTCTACTCCAAACGCCTGCATCTGTTCCTCCAAATTCAATAAACGCAGCGGTTGCCGAGGCTGTTGCACCCGTATCTCTAAGCCTCAAAACAGGGCTTGATGATTGTATCTCTAAATCTTCCCCCGGGCTCGCCGTCCCAATCCCGATAGTACCTGCGTTGGAAATGTTGCCACTCGTATCTATGTCTATGCCACTGGATACAATCGAGAAATCATCATCCCCGCCAGAGCCGATGACGACAGTGCCATTTGTTGTAAGCGAAGTAATCCCGTCTACTGTACCACCATTTATATCAAAGTTGCTGCCGCTAATTTCGTCGTTGCCCATCTCCAAGGTAACGTCTACAAAAACAACCCTTTTATTTGTATAGTCAAAGAGCACATAATCGCCATTGACTGTGGTACGCCAATAGATATCAAAGCCATAATCAGAATCGCCTATATTCCAGTCGTTATCTTCGCTCGTAGCATTGAATGTTGTCATTTCAAGAGAGTCACCGTCATAAAGAAACTTAGCACCTCTTCCCGAGCCCTCAACGCCAAAGGCAAGGGAAGCGTTATTCTCAAAGTGCATTTGGTTATTGGTCCTATCCCAGTCAACATCCCGCCCCGCCGTAGCCCCGTCAAAGTGAACATCGCCGTTAAGAACTGTATCGCCAGACAAAGTAACTGTATCCCCCGCATTTATATTGTCCAACTGGTCGCCATGATTCTGCCATACGCTTGAGGGGAGCATGAAAGTTATATGCGCATCAGTAGACCCTTCCAATGTCGCGGTTATGGTAACGTTCTGGCCATTTGAGATATTGCCATATAGTTCAAAGAGCAGTCTTTTCGTAACGCCCGTAAGGACTTCATCCCTTACCACGGCATGTATATCGTAGCTTTCTGCCGAATTGGTAATTCTTTCCTGAATTTCGCTGGTAACAACCAACGTCTTATTGGAAGAGCCATCGGCGTCTACAAAGCTGAGTGTCCAGTAAACATCCGTAGGTGCCCCTCCAGCGTTCTTGTTCAAGTGTATGTGGCAGTCATAAACACCTGTCCTTAAATCAAGGGTTCCTGGTACGCCCGCCTCACTCAACCACGAGAGAGCTAATTGGTCGTCTACGCCTGCGTTGAGAGGTGTAGGGTTAGATTCCGTGCTCTCAGCCTCACCTGTTTCCAATGGAAACATGACGTGAGTGTCGGCCACTACCCCATCATCAGTATCAGATAAGAAAAGGTCAAAAGAAGAACCCACGGCAAGGTCTACATATTCTTTAGTTGCAAGGTGGTTAGGGTCAAATGGGAAAATGCCTTTGAATACAGAAGTAAACGCCCCGCCATCGGCGAATAAATTGCCTGTAGTCGTCAGGTTCTCATTATCAAAATCTATCTCCCCGCTGTCGGCGGTAATTTTCAGATCACAGCCGCCTACAGTGCCTATTTGGGGGACATCGGTGGTTGTAGAAAACTGAATGTAATCATTAGTATCATCATTTGATATTAGATTCAAAGCTCCCTTGCTGCTGATATTGCCCGTATTTGCATCTTTTCTCCAAAATACTTTTACATAATTACTTGAATCCTCTGCTATAAAGAATCCAACTTCTACACCATCGTCAGATTCAATTCTAAAACTTGGCCCACCAATTATTTTTATAGCAGGAACGTTGCCGCTTGTGAAAAAATCAAGGTAGTCATCTGTATCGCCGGAAGGCTGTAACTTAACGCTACCAGCGGGTGCTCCTATCCAATCACCAGAAGGTGCTACAGTTAAATTGCCACTCGAATCTACCGTAAAATCGGCCTGATTAGAAGCATCATACGCGAGTTCTAACTGCTGGGAAGTAGTGGTAATAGTAACCTTGCCGGGAAAAAACTCATCATCTATTGCCCCCGTCAGGACAAACAAAAGTAAAAAACAAACCATTGTCATCATCCATTTATTCATGCTATCTGTATCTTCTTTCCTGTCACTACCCATGCGTCACCTGTTCTTCTTTCAAATATTTCATAAGCACCAGCTATTCTTCGGCGGGTGTTCCCATTTGAGCCCGGTACATTGCCGGGTTTCACAAGTTCTATCGAAGCCACAGAGATATTGCTCACCTTCACCCACGCGCTGCCGTTCCACTGGACCATATCACCGATAGTAGGAGAGCCGACAGCGACATCATTCAAGTCGTTAAAGTTCTGGACCAAAGGCGCAGATTCGCCGCTCGCTGGTTTATTCTCAAGGTCTTTGCCCGCCGAGTCCCAGCCGATGAATTGGTTTGCTGCCGGTTCGGGGAAAACGATACCTGTTGTCGATGAGTGGATAGGGAATTTGGGGGATCGTGCCAATTGCTCCAATAATTGCAATATTCGTATAACGGCACGGTCGAAATCGTCTTGATGCTGAGTTTCAGAGTGGCTGTCAAGGTTAAGCCATTTGGTCTGCTGCGTGTCGGGGATATGGCGAATGATCAAAAGTGTGCCCGCCACCAGCGGCGCTGTAAAGCCATCAGTCGATACCGTACCCCCATACTTGGTAAAGATTACACCGTAATCCGAATTGAGCGTAAGCTGGGCGTATAAGCCTCCAGTGGCCTTGAAATAGACTTCGACTTCCGTCTCGTTAAATATGAGTAGGTCGAAATCGAAATCCTCAACGATGCCATCGGTCGTCAGTTCTGCGGTCCTGTTTGTTTCTGAGGCTACTGTCATCTCTGTCCACCTGCTGATTGCCATGTATCCTTACCTTTTTCGTCAACATATCCCTCTGAGGCGTCCGATGTTTTGGCCCTCGGCAAAACCACCCTCTCCAAATACTCTATTAGCTCAAGGCGTAAGCGGTTTTCCTGTTGCAAGGGAAAAGTCAACCGTATCGCTATCTGGGTCGAAATAGCTTCGACTAAAAGCGGGTCGAACTCGTTCACGTCCGTTATCCGTTTGGTGTAAACCATTTCGCATGTACTCTGGCTGGTATAAATAGCCCGCCCTTCTTTCTTCCAGTCGTACAGGTCATTGTTAATCGTGCGGACTTTCAGGCAATACGGGTTCGCGGGGAACAGGAAGCGATAGGCCAATTTGTGTGTGAAGTCGGTAGAATCATAAGTTGCATCACTGGCAACGATCTTCGTGTGCTTGGCGCACCCCCAGTTAGCCATACACAGAACCTCATCCACTGAGGGATCATAAAAAGTCTGGCATAATCGGGCGTTTGGCGAATCCTCGGTATCAATATTGGCTATCCGGTCCGCACCAACCATACCGAGTCCGACGTTACATATTTCAGTTATTGACCTTGCCATTATCGTTCTCCAAACAACATTGATCGAAAACTGTTTTCATTTCGCTCATTCTTGCGTGTCCGCATTTGACCGTTGGGTCGCACCACAACTCAAACCCGCATAGTTTTGCCTTTGCAGTAAAGAATAAGTCCTGCCCTAACAGCAACCTGCCGGGTGCGAATACATCCTGATACCACGGCCACCCCATCTTTTCGTATACATGCCTCTTGACCAGACAGGTAGTTCCTCCGAAGTGATGCGCCCGGAACAGTTCGTTCGGCAGTTCATCGTATTTTACCGGGTCGAACGCATTATCAGGCGGGTCGGTCGGGTCGTATTTCATTACCGACCAAACCGGCTCTCCCCTGTATATTGGGGTGGCACCGACAATTATATCTTTGTCGTGCGCCATCAGTCTTTCGATGGCATCGATAGGAGGTAGAACGTCTTTGTCGATAAAGAAAATGTGTGTGACATCCGGCAAATGCTGTAATGTGTTGTAAATCACGTTGTTCCTGCCGAAAGCTGCGAAGCGGGTGCATTCGTAAAAAGCCACCATGTTAGGTTTGCGCTTTTGGTATTCTACCCATAGGCAGGTCTGGACATCAATCTCCCTGTTGTAAGGGAGCGGCACACCGATAACAACAAAGTTGTCGTCCTTGCATTGTGCTATTTTTTCGTTCGCCGCAACTACATCCATGCCGGGCTTTTCTTCAATAGCTTCCACAGTGATTTGAGTGTTATCAAACGGCACCACTATTTTCTCGCCTGTCGGTTTTGGAGTTTCAGCTACAGGAACGGCCTTTGGCTTATCCGCTAAGTTCACCCCATCCGCTCTATGCCAGTGGTAGACGTAAATGCCGGTCATCAGACCTACCTTGATGTCCTTGTCCCGCAGGTCCATGTGCAAGAGGTTGTCGATGCCAGTGAGCCGGTTCGGTTCCAATAATCTGAACGGTACTTGCTTCCATGCTGCTTTCTTATACAACATCACAACCCCGCTAAGTGGGGCATGGTCCGGGCCGTGACCAATATCTTCGCACACCGTTACGTCTACAGCGTTTGAGCCGTTGTCTTTCTGCATGTTAGCACCTACGTTCCGGTGGTAAGCCATGTCGTGGTTAATCTTGTTGATGCCCATAGGTATCTGCCATTCGGCGTATGCCCTGTTGACAGTAACCGTCAAACATGAAAACTCCGGGTGCTCTTTGATAACCTTCTCCATCTGCTGATACCAGTCGGGTGTGGTAAACATGGCATCGTGGTCGATAAAGCAGGCCCAGTCATCGTCATTTGGCAGTAGGCGCATAAATTCATTGTACGTCCATGCCAAGTCTCTTTCGTGCTCCTTCGGAGCGTAAGCAATAAATGTGTAAATCATCTTTCAGTCCTTTCGCGTTTTTTTATATGGTCAAAAATATGACCTCGGTACTTAAATAAACGTACTTCTTCGTCAGTAAAAAACCGTTCAGTTGCCCCAAATTCCCACCTCATAAACTCACCGCACTTCCAATAGGTATTGCCGTCTTCGTGCTTGTCCCGTGAGAGCAACACGCAAGGAAAATCAATGCCCTCTGGGCAGTTGAATAGATGGTCAACATTTTCCCATATCTGTCCGGGGTGCAATTCCTGTGGCTCATCTGGACAGGCCCACGATTTGCCTTTTGGCAAAAACAGAGTACAAAGGCCAACAAGCCAAGCTTTGATTAGATTTCTACGATTCATCTTTCAGTCCTTTCTAAACCAAAAACATCCACAACCGTATTCTTGTTCGTCCGCCAACGCCGGCGGCGCGTTTCTGATAAGATTTCCCTTGTCCGGTATCAAAGAGAACTCAATCAACTTCAACTCTTTGAAGTATTCAATTATCTGTTCGTAGCTATAAATCCTATGAAGGTTAAATAAGACTTTCGGCTTCCCTATCGGGACCACAAACAGAAGGTCACGCGATACAACTCTCGTCAATTCGGATATAGCTTTCAGGTCGCCGTTGGGGTCGATGGGATCGCCGTACCTACCCAGCCCGATATGTTCGACAACGTGCATACAGGACAGAGACTCTATCGAGTTATCGGCACAGGGTAACTCGTTCAGGTCGGCAAAGTCTGTTAGTAAGTTATCCAATGATAGCTCCGGTGGCCTGAAATCGTAAAATATCGTTGGTATAAACGCAGAGATGATCGCATTGAAAGATACTGACGAGGAAATATCGGTATGAATCTCAGGCTTGGTCTCGGCAAGAATACGAGCCGCCCAAGCTGTGTGATAGATATAATGCTTGTCGATGTCCGTAGATTCATTCTTGATAATCATCGCGTCGTAAATCTCAAAGCGGTCATCAGTTGACATCTGGAAAAATTGTTCTATTTCCGACACAGTAAAGCATTCCTCTGTAATTCACCGATTCTGGCAGCGCTGAGATCTTGGGTTTCAATGACTATATCTGCCGCCCCCCGCCTCTTTTTGTATGCACCGTAGCCGCCCGAATCTATCCGTGGCCATGTCAAGCCCTCCCTCAGCCTGATATCGTAGCCCCCACCGTTACGGGCGGCGTCACCTATTTGTGTTCCTTTGTATGGGAAGAAAACCGTGCAATCGAAATCAAACGTATCGGGACACTCGCTGCGATACCTCTTAATGAAATCGTGGGTCTTCTCGAATGTTTCTTCCGTCTCACCGGGCAGGCCGATTATGAAAAACCCTTTGACCCTCATGCCTGCGCAGGTGACGTTCTTTACGAAATCGTGCATCTGGGCCACGGTCGTTTTCTTATCGACGGTATCTAATATCTCCTGAGAAGCGCTCTCTGCACCGAATCCTACTTCTACACAGCCGGAATCCGCCAGTAGCTCCGCCATTTCTTTTGTCATTGTCGCTGCGTGGCCGAAGCATCGGAAGGTCATGGAATGCCGTTTCAGTATCTCTAAGTAGGGTTTTACTTTCGCAATATTCAGCGCAAACAGGTCGTCGAATATCATTACCGCCCTGATACCCATGTCGGCAATGCCCTTGATTTCTTCTTCGAAGTGCTCGACAGAATACCATCTTGCTTTGGTTCCGGCACTCTCACAGAACCTACACCGCATCGGGCAGCCCCTTGAATTAACGAGGGTAGTTGCTTTGGTCCCGCCCAGATTATAGTCGTATCTGTCAAGATGCATCTTGTTCCTGTATGGTACAGGGTAACTGTTCATCTCGGCTTCGGTGAGTTCGTCGTGATATATCCGTTGCTGCGGCATGTCTCCTGTTAGAAGTCTCTCGAACACCCTCTCACCGTCACCGCAAACGATAATATCAAACGGCTGCTTTTTGCATTCATCAAGGTAGTGTGTGGCGTGTGGCCCGCCAATCATAACTGTTATGTGCGGATATTCCTTCTTTAAGAACCTGCATATAACGTAAGCCTGCGCGCTCTGCGGAGTCTGGCAGGAAATACCGATTATATCATAGTTCCACACGTCTACCATGCGCAGGTTATCTGTAAACCCGACATCAGCGCCAATCCTGTTAGCCACTGCTACAAGGTATTGAATCCCCAAATAGGGAAACACATACTGGTCGTCCAAAAAGGGACTATCCAGCGTGGCAAGCAATATCCGCTTGCCTTTTAATGAATTGTGTGTATTTATCTTCATTTTCCATTACGCATTGAGGGGCATCTAACGGTTCTATCGAAAACGTCATGTCCGACCGCTCGAATATATCTTCATTGTTTTCGACGCATCTCTTTAACCTGTCCGTGTCCTTGTGATAGTCGGTATCGAACTCGGCGTGCGCGAACGCCTCTAACTTCTTTGGTATGTCCTCTGGTGGTACTAAGTAAGAGAAGTGCCAGCCGGCGTTTGTAATAATCGCGTCTGGCTTGGCTAATCGCAAAGCATCAGCAGTATAATAGTCTCTGTATCTGCAAAAAGCAGGATACCACCAATCCTGATTGGCCCGGCAGTTGAAAAAGTAGTAAAATAGCTTCATTCGCAAGTGGATAGGGACTTGATAATCTTCCATCAAAGCTATAGTCCTGTGGTCCACTATCTCGTCGAGGTCGGAGACTATGATAATGTCGTCCGGTTGTGCGTTATCAAGTCCGATAGCGATGTAATTTCTTTGGTTGCGGTCGTTGTCGAACCTGTTCGGGGCAAAAACGGCCGGGTTGTAAACTACATGGGTTATTTTATCCTTGAACGGCGCGAACACCTCGTCGTCCTTGACCTCGTCATAGTAAAGCCTCTTGGGCTTGCCCGAATGGGTGTGTGTGGACTCTACTAATACGAACTTATCAACTACCGGCGACAACTCTTTGAGCCGAATCTCTAACAGCATCAACTCATCGAAAAATGTAAAGCAATCGTATATCACTTTATCGCCTCCACTCTCAGGCACGGACAAAAGTCTCTGTGGTAGTCCTGTGCTTCGGTAAACTTGATGTACTTGAACCCTGCTTTTACAAGCATGTAATCCAGTCGTGCTTCGTTAGCACCCCATCGGTGAATGTCTGTGTCGTCCCCGCCGCGAAAGCTGCCGTATATGCCTATGAGGAGTTTTTCTTTCCCCGCTTCGTCGGCCTCCAGGTACACTTCAAGGACCTTGTCAAGGTCGGGCATTTCTATTACCAGATTTCCGCCCGGCTTCAGTACTCGATACCACTCCTTCAGTACTGTTATCAATAGCCCGTACTTTTCTCCATATTTGTCGTCCACGTTAGCATGGAGGCAGACAGGCATGTGCTCAAAGACATGGTAGGATTCGATAGTATCGACAGAGTTTTCCGCGTAAGGTAATGCCCGGATATCGCACACTACGTCAGTGCCCTTTGATTTCCTACAGTCAATGTTTACATAACCCTCAAGCCGTTGCCTGCCGCAACCGAGATGCAGTTTGACCGCTTTGTGATGCGGAAAAGGTGAAATCGGGTCGCTGTCCCAAGGGTCGAAAGATACCAGTTTTTCGCCCTGATAGTCGGGCCTCCAAAACTCGCCGCCTTTTTCGTTCAGCATTGCCGCTGTGAATGAAAACGTACTATTGGAGGCCAGTAATACATCGGCGTGCTGCATCACATAGTGGTCGAGGAACATACCCATCGCCTCATTGGTCGGCTTGCACATAACAGGGGCGTATTTCTTAAAGTCAGGTATAACCATTTCCAGATCGTCGCTGGCAATAAAGATAGTTGGGTTGTCAAACCTTTCAAGGTTCTTATCCAGCCAGTCAACGTACCATTGAGACGGGGCTACTCTGTTCGGGGGATTGCAGTAGTCGCCTCTTCGAATATGTATACAGATGAGCGATGACGACACGCCCCTTGGATGCTGTCTGAGAAAGCTGTCCGTCTTTTCCCGCAATTCATTCTTGGGTACGAATAACTTCCTGAAGAAATCCTTGTACGGAGCGTAATGTGATGTGTGGTATTGGAAATAACCATATACATCGCAATCCGGCCCCAGTACTCCGTTGCTCCAGATAGGAAGCTGGCTTGAGCCTAAATCTATGTGCGGTCGTGGGCTCGATGATAGAACAGGGTCATTGCACCCCTCAAACAGTTCACGGCCTATCCAACCTTTAGGTATCTGTACTTCGCACCCTCTCTCCTTGGCGTATATTTTCAACGCCGCATATTGGAATAGTTCATTACCATACGACCTGTTGCCAACAGTCTCGTAACAATCTAATTTTTCCATCGCTATAAACATAATTTCCCTTTCAGTTCTTTCGTTTGAGGGTTTGGGGACGGAAAGAACTGAAGTTCCAGCCGCCCCCTCGCCCTTTTTTCTGCTACGTTCCTTTTCTTGTCAGCGGAAGAGGTGGACCAATCCACGCATTGAACTCAGCCGCCCATGCTGTTTCAGCATTAGACCGCCAATACATCAAGCGAAGATAACGATTAGGTAAGCCTGTCATGTCATGGGGAATACTTACACAAAGTATCTTACCGTCGCTGTCGTTGGCCGCTTGTATCTCCGGGATACGCATTCTCTTCTCGATTAAGAGTGAACCCGTATCGACGAAGGTAGAACCTGTGCCGCCCTGCAACTTAAACGCACACCATTCAGTAGCGCCAATGAACGTATATTCGTTGGCGGTGTAGATGTTCAGGTAGAGTGGAGTGCCCGCACCGATGTCGAGGCCTGTAGCCCCTAAATCAATGATGTTGGTAGAAAACGTCTGTGTTGCCGCCGCTGTTGCGCCGACAGTCTGAGCAGAGGACAAAATAAGTTTTGCGTCTCTAATCATGATATAGACCCTTCCCTGATACCAATAGCATCCACTCGCTTGACCGGAACACCCCTGAAGAGGGTAATCGGCTTGCCGCTGAAGTTGTCGATGGTGTAGTTCACGTTCGTTTTATCGACCGCGAATATATCCATCTGAGTCTTCACATTCAGACCGGCGTAAATCTTAGCACCTGCGCCCTGGTAAGGCATAGCATTAAGGGCTTCGATCATCCTGTGATGAATCTCTGATGTGGAGCTGGCAAACGTCATGGTGTTGCCTGAAGTGTAGGTAGAACGGATATTGGCTATACGCCTGATACATCGTTCGTCCCTAACTACAAGACCTACATGGATTTTGAAGTGGCTCACGAGTGCCTGCATCAGTGATGGTGTCCCGGCAGTAGTCGTTACATCGATGGTCTGTTCGCCGAGGTTTTCATGGACTACACCTACAGTAGGTGAACCCTTGGGATAAACCATGTGGACCTTGTCCGGGCCCCATTGAACAACGTAGATGCTGGTGTCGTCCGTCGTGGTGTTGGCTCCACCGTCAAAGACTTCATTTAAAGCCTGTGCGTTCAGTCGTTTGGGGAGACCGTTAAACCTCGCGGGGTCTAATGTTGTATTACCGTAAACGGTGAGCGTGTCCCCGGAATGTGCCGCGTTGAACATGACCTTCGACAATTCCTGCGCAAGACCTTGGATAAACGCCCTATCTTCACCTGAACGGAACTCGTTCACGTTGCTGGACAATTCCGCCAAGAGCTTGTCAACTCGACTGTACGCCTCTAAGATTCCAATACCTTCGGTGATCTGCTTGGTGCTGGAAGCCTCTGGAGCTACGCCTTGATTGACACCGCGCCAAGTACCTTGAGGTACACTGGTGCGCTGGGTCGTAACGTGACTCATCGACTGGTTTGCAGGTAGCCAAATTGCGTCCTGAAGCCATTCTTCGGTTGTCGCAAGAACCTCGACAATCACCTGAAGGGCGTCCATGTTGGTCCGCTTGGCTAATTCGAGGAGCGTAAGCTGATCTCTCATATTGAACTCAGCCATAGCTTGTTCTCCAAAAAAGCGAGTAATTTTCGGAGAACACCCCGCTACCGTAGCGGACTCTCCTGCAAGTTACGTCTGTTAGACGACCTGACTTACAGGTTTACATTGGACCCTATCTTTTCCACTCAAGCTGACATGCTCTTAGCCTTGAGCTTCCCAGATAAAGCAACCCAAAATTAACCCTTTCGGGATTATCTTTATACTGAGCGTGGTGGAGGCGGATAAGATAGCTCACCTTTAGCAACTTTCGCTATGGAATCGGCTTGTTCTTTTTGACGCCTTGCCATTTCCACAGCAGCTTTCTTCGCGGCTGTCAATCGGTTACTATCGCCCCGGATCACATCAGCCTCAGCCAATGAACGGGCATCTGATTCCGCTTCCCAATTACTATCTAAACCATCCATAATTTACTTTCCACTATCTCCTACTACCTTGTCATAATTTAACTGGCCGGGCGTGCCACTCCCACTTGCTGGCGAACCGCCCTCCGGCACCGTATCGCCCTTGACCAGCTTCCAGCATTCATGGAAGTAGTCCACGACCGCAGGATGACTGTCTATGCCCTTTTCTTTCAATAACTCCGTAAATGCCTTGTTGGTTTCATCGTTGCCGGGCAATTCGTGGAACCTGTTGGCCATCCCTAAGACCGCATCGTACTTCGCGCCGTGCTTGGCCTTCAATGTGTTTGATGCGGTTTCAATAGCCTTGTCGCTTTCTTCCTGCGCAAATTTGACGTTGGCCGCCGTTACCGTGTTGTGCATCTCGACCTGACCGTCAACTACCATTTTCAACAAGCCCTCAAATATGCCCTTCGGAACGTGGTTGTCGTGGGCGTACTGGGTGCATTTCTTCACCAACGCATCATCATACGCCATTCCTTCCGGCATGTCCGGCGCGACTACCTCGTAACCTTCGACCGTATCAGGACAGCCTACCTTTGTCCTGTGTGCCTTAATCTGGTCTGCTGTGGGCTTCTCGGGTAAGGGCTGTATTGAGGAACTTACGAGTTTCTGGGTATCGATATAGCTCTTGCATACCGAACCGAAATTCTTGTGGTCTTTCAAATCGCCTTGTTTCAACGCTCCGGTGTCGTCCTTCTCGAACGTACCTTCGGGCATGTTGTCGAGCCAACCGTCCTGAAACGTACCATTCTCACCTAAAATGCTTTCTGCTGCTACTGCATCACTCATTTTTCAATCCTTTCAATAACTCTACGTCTTCCTTAATTATCTTTTTATGCCGGGCAATATCTACCGCTAACTGAGCCCGACAGTCAACTCTATGGCATTTGGACAAGTCCTGTTCCATTTGAGCGAGTTCCTCTTTGTTTCTGGCAATCCTAACTCTTGTAATGATTTTTTCGTCTATCTCAGCTATTTTGTTATTCTTTCAAATATCTTTTGTTTTGATAAATCCGTAAAACTATCAGAACCTACAACATCGTCCCAACATTGGTCTTTATTGGCAATTAGCTGGTCAAACAACAAGATTCCTCGGGCTGCATCTTCCGGTGTCATATACATATTCCACCCTACCATCGAGAACTGGTCTTGGTCATACGGAACGTCCATGCTACGGCCTTCGAAAGATGCCAGCTTGAGCCATTCGTATGCTTCTTTGCTATCGGTCAGTATCATACCGCCCTTGCCGATAGGTAGACGTTTCTTTAGCTGGAAAGACAGACAGTGTAACCAACCATCATACCCATTATACATCCTTCTCCTAAAACGGCCTGCACTATCTACTACCTTAAATGGTTCTAACGCATAAATGCCATACCATTCCGTACTACGCTTTAACCGCGGGCGACAACCAGCGTGTATTATCGCCATTGGGACAGAACAATAGGTCTTTGCTGGAATAGCAACAGTGCCGTGTGCGTTACAATATTTTAACGACAAGAACAAGGCGTTCGTGCAACTGTCAACAGCTACGGCATATTTGCTGCCGGCAAAGTCAGCAATCTTGCGCTCGAAGACTTCTACTACTTTGCGCGGGTCGTCAAATCTGGCCTTGAGCATACCCAATTCCGGCCTCTCCTGCTCTGGGAGTAATTTACCACACGGCCACGGATTATATGGCTTGTCTGTCATCTAAAAGCCCACTCCATCGCCAAGGTCGTTTGGTTGATTATGCCCCATACACAAAGAGACATTAGGATTGCGCCGGTTACATACACTAAAAACAATTTATTCATGTCGCCCCCTGACCACAAAGATACGTTAGTATGGGTTTCTTGTCCTTTTCCACTGATATAAAAGGCCCGTTCTTACATTCGACTATCTTAGTGTCCGGTTCAAGTATCTCGAACCCGTGCCCGCCAGCGATCATAACCATCAAATCCCCTGCATTTAGAATAACAGAGCGGAACTCACAGCCTTCATCGTATAGCGTTACGCATAACGAGCCGGATAGTACGATATTGCATTCCTGCGTTAAATGGTTGGGGCGCTTGTTGAATATGTGTTGGTGGGGTTTGCACCTTTTCCCTTCCTCATACCAGAATGTGCCTACCTGTAGAAACAGTTCGTCCGGTGTTATGAAGTCCAGACCTTCAGCCCAATCATCCTTCCTGTGGATAATGGCGAATAGTACACCGTCTTTTTCTATCCTTTCAGCCATTATAAACGACCTCTGTCAGGCAAATCGTAATCTTCAACTTCCCGCTGAGACAATACCTCTGCCCCACATTCACAACAAACCATAGCGATCGGGACGATTGCAAAGTCCCAATAAAATTTTTCCTTTTCGTTCCCACATCCACACATCCAAGTAACCTTTAATCTTTTGCCTTTTTCAGCCATTTCCCCACCCTTTCAAGAATGAAAATCTTTTCTTCTTCGGGGCCGGTTGGCCCAACATATTTGCTACTATCGCCTGATAATTCTTTGGCTGCCAAAACCCGCACCGCTCCAATATCTTCTTTGCGTATAGGTTGAGGACGTTCTGCTCTACTTCCGTCAAGCCCTCGCCTGTCCGCGTGTCGAAAAAGCCCAACACACCTAAGATGTCCACCAATACCATCCGGCCCTCAAGAGTGCTGAACAGGTTCTTGTATGCTAACTCCCTGTCTTTGGTGGTTTTGAATATCACTTAGCCATCCTCAAATTGTGGTTTTCCCATAACAGCTTGCTGATTACGCGGTTCCAGAGCTTGTTTTGCTTGACGTATTCTATTTGCGACTTAACTGCATCATTTAGCGTATCCATGTGCAACCTCAGAAAACTTTTGCTTGTCGCCGTATTCCACTCTTGCTGCTCCCGCCGCTTTTGCTTGTGTGCCTTCACTGTCGTTATGTGTAAGCCAAATATGTTCATTTCATTCTCCAAATATCATATCGAAATCGTCTTTCGAGCCTAACGCAGAAGAGGGTCCGTCAGACCTTGCGTACGCCCCACATTCAGTGCATGTGTAGAAATATCCTATCATGTGCTTTGCGGGTTCATGCCGAGCAAGTTTGTCGGCAGATATGCCCGATACCCAATCGTGAGGGCATTGGGCAAAGGCTTCGATAACCATAAGAATAAATAATATGACCAATGTCGTCACCGCATAAGTGATTATATTGATTAACATCTTCTTCATTTCTTCTTTCCTCTCTTATGCCCTTTTGTGCTTCTGTACGGTTTTTTGCTTTTGCTCTTGTGTGGCATTATACTGCTCCTATCTTTGCAAGACTGTCTTTTAAGTATATTTTTATTTGGTGCTTTGCTCTTTCTACACCTGTTGCATTAAAAATATCTATAAGGGCACGAACACGACATTCATCATCAGGGACCAAATCTTCGACCATTTCAGCAAAGGCGGCATCTGTCAAAACAAGCTCGCCATACGGAGGGTAAGGTAGCCGTGCAAGGCATTGGCTATGACTGATTGCTTCAGCTAACACCACAGCGTCAGGGTTATCATGCCATTTCATCCTACTACCTCCGCTAAATCGGGTGCTAACTTCCAGTTTTCCCAAGGGTGCTCTTTGTAAATTTGCCTCTTGCACTTGAGGCACCTATAAGTCACATGCTTTACAGCACCGTCAGGCCATAGCACTATCGGGGCGTCTGGTTCGACATAATAATTTGTTGTGTGTTTACATTCACTCATCCTACTTCCTCCGCTATTTCAACTCTTACCGCGCTAACCAGATAAGCATTGAACGGCGGCAACACACCGCCATCAAGCGTCAATTCTTTTTCACTGATTGTTTTGCCACAAACAGGACACAGATATACATCACCATAATCTAATATCCACCAATGCAGGCCGCGATTGCAGTTCTTCTTGCCTTTAGCAATCCATTTTTCCACCTTAGTCATTCTGCTGCCTCCGATATAGCTTCCATTGGACTACCTTCTTCGACTGTCTTGCCGAGTCCCGGCGTTACTTTGGCCATTTCAAGGGCTAATTCAGCCTGCTCTCTCGCTTGCTGGGCAGCAGCGCGGGCCTGTTGTATCTCCTCAACTTCGTCGTCTGAGTTCATCAGGTGTTGGGGCATACCGTTGGCATCGAATATCTCCTCAACTGTCTCCTCCACTTTCAGCCTGTCCAGCGCTGTTACGGGTTGCTGCGCGGCTATCTGAAGGTCAACTAACGGCTTCACGGCATCTAACGAGTGTAATATACCCTCTGTCTTAAATAACCGCTTCTGGGCCTGAGCTAACGGGCCGATGTAGTCTATATCTATCACGCCGGCCTTGCCGCCTTCGCCTTCTTCCAGTAGCTTGTCCAAAAGGACCTGCGGCGGCTGGGGTAATCTTCCGGCACTCATCTCAATATCAAATACGAAATCGTTTATCTCATCGAGCACAGTGTTTAACGTACCTAATCCCGCACCCATAAGAGCCGCTTTCTCGCCCTTTATCTCGACGACATGAAGTTCTCTGAGGTTTGAGTTTTCCTGTGCTGCGCGGGATAATGCTATGAAGTAATCTACTTGGAAATTGTCCATCACCGCCTGCCGAAACTCCCTGCGTTCCTCAGCGCCGAATGGATACCTGCTCCGTATCTCTACTGTTCGTATCTCATCTTCTGTCGTCCTATAGTAGTTACGACCATCAGGGGCTAAATCAGCCTCGGCTCGCTTACTCTCCGGTATCATCCACGGCGGTGTTGCGTTAAGCTGTGCAGCGCCCAACATCGTATTGGTCATTTCGTTGGCTACACCTATCGAAATCAAAGCCTCGCCTATCAAGCCTCGTCCGTAAGGCAAATTAGATGGTTTCTTGACCCTGTAGACTGGAGGAAATCTATCCAAGCTGCTTGTTCGTATTAAATTCTCACCGTCCACTTGGACAAAGTGAGTATTGTATTTCCTGCGGCCCTGGACCAAACTGCCCTTGATGAAATCAGGATTGGGCCATATAACCCATATAAACTCCCACTTGGTCGTCATGTTTTTGTCGTTCTTGATGTCCTCCTGTAAACCGATACTCAACTTCTTTATCTCGCTCTCCTCTAAAGCCTCCTTGATCTGTAACGTGGTCCACTTGAACTTGCGGTGTAAAAGGATCGCTTTGCCGTATTTGTCGTCGGCCAACCAAATCTCTCGCGGGTGCGGGACCATGAAACCTATCTTACGCTCACCTATAATCTCTTCCGGGAACATCGTGGCCATGCCGACACCATCGCCATCCCTCAGGAATGAGCCTATACATGAGGCATCGTAGAAATTCGACCCGCTATAAGCGAAATACATACCTTCGTCAACCTCTTGTAACCACTGGCGCATCTCGTCAAGCTCGTCCAAGTCCTTGAGCGCCATGCGGGATCGGAACCACTTTATAGCCGGTGATACATGATAACCATATAAACCATCGGTGCGGATATTAAGGGCCTTGATGCAGGTATCGTCGTAGACATCTGTTTCGGTGTCCCTGCCGGTCTGGGCCGTGCCTTCCCAATCGTTGCGGGCCGGATAACCTAAAGATGTGCATGTCTTCCATAAGTCCACAAATGGGTCGCGGACGGTTTCAAGTAAACCCTGCTTCAAGAGTACTTGCTTTGCTATCTTGGTTTCTTCTGTTTTGGTTTCTTTAGCCATTATTCCACCTTGTTTTCCTCTGTGTAGTTTGAACAACCGCACTCGGGGCAACCGTTAAGAATTAAACCATCGCCCCTTTTACCAAAAACAGGCTTGTCAAACTGATTTCTGCACTCACCGCAGCGAAAACCATGTATGTCGCCCTTGATATTTATGTGGTATTCAGCCATTGTTTACCCCAAAGTCGTCTTTAACTCGGCACGCCTTACATTAGCAGGCCGCAGAAAGCCCGGTGTCGTTAGCCGTGTGGCCCGCCTGCCTGTTCTTCCCCTCAACCTTTCACCCTCAGCCGCGCCCGCTGCCCGTCCTAACTCTGTGCTCACAGGTGGCGTAACTGAGGGTAACGCGGGGGGATTAACTCCTTTTGGGCTTGGCCTCTTGAAACGCCTGAATATGCTGTCGTTCGTAAATAGTCTCATATTATGCTCCTATCTGTAACTTGCTAACCTATCCCGGCGCTTATGACTCGATGGTGCCGATGATATCGGGTGTGGGTAGCCTATTCGCTGGTGGTCTATTAAAAGTTGGTAACGATAAGCTATAGCAAGATAACGAAAAGCATCTGCTGCATGGCTAAACTCATCATGGAAAGGCCTCCCGCTGTAAGCCTTTAGTTTCTCATCATATTTCTGCCGGTAGTTCTCTAAACAATCTAATCCTCTGGCGCATTTTGTCTTATCGAACCAACACAGAGAAATTATCCCTTTAGCTGCCGCTATCCCATCCTCAATAAGATGTTCCTCAACTACCTCAATAGGCTCACTCAATAACGTCTTTAATATATCGAGCCTGGTCTCTATTGTTCTTCCTTGCATTCTGGCTTTAACATCGTGAGGTAAATAATGCTGACCATAATTATATGGCAAATTCCTCAACACTTTAGCGTAATGGCTAAGGCCCTCTCCGTGATGATGGTAATAGTCTATAAGCCGAATTTCCTTGCCTATGAATTGTACAAACCAAATCGCCGTATCATCATCAACGCCCAAATCCCAAAAGGTATAAACAAGAGCCGTATCATCACAAGGCACATTTGTTACTCTTGGCGGCTCTACATTGTATGCCTCGGCGATGAGCTTGGCGTAATAACTACCCTCGGCACCCAAATCAAATGAACAGTAAAACTCCTGCTGAACCATATCGGGGGCCATGCCAGCATCTATCTCATCCTGAATCGCCTCCGGCTTAATAGCATTGGTGTCGTCAACGGTAAGAAGTTCACAAAACCAATTCGGGTTCTCTTTGGCCATCATGTATAATCTATAACCGTGATTCTTACCCCTCGATGTAAAATTAAAAACCGCCCAGCCTTCGTTCTCAGCCAAAATAGGTCTAATCTTGTCCCATACGCTCGGTCGCTGAAGACTGTATTCGCTAAACACGCAGCCCACGGGATTCGGTCCAACCGGTTCTTTCATATCTGTTCCGATAATCCTGAAAACCGAACCATTGACCGCTTCAATTCTCATCTCAGTTGCGTTGCGCTTGTTGCGCGGGAATAGTTCTTTTGGAAAATGGTCAAGAAAATGAAATCCGTTCCTATCGATGTTGTCCCATATCGCCTTGCGCCCATCAGTAGCAGCAGGAAAGTAATAGTAATAATTCCCTATCCGTTCAAACATTCGCTTTATCATAAAGTTAAGGAATGTCTTATCCTTCCCCGCTCTGCGGTGCCAACAACATACAGCTCGCTTGAGCCCATTGTCCATGGCCCGCAAGAACGGCACTTGGTAAGGGCGCGGTTCAAAGTGGTGCGGTAGTCTTGTTTTGGGTTTTGCTACCATAGCCAACTATTTCCACATTTATATCTACTGAATGTTCGTATTCCTGTTTGTCTGTCCATCCAGCCCGATTCTTGAGCCAGATAAATGCCGCCGCTGTGTCGGGCGGGTAATGCTTGATATGTGGTGTCTTAGTAACTTCGCCTTCATAGGCTGAAAAATGTATTTCTGGATGGGAATAGCCACAGGCCCGTTCATACAATGCCATCACTACCTTTTGGTCCGCAATCTCTTTACCCTTTTTTATGGACTCAAAAAACCCCGGGTACCTCTTTTTCCAGTTATTGATAGTTTGCTCGGTAACGCCGAATATGTCTCCTATCTCAACATCAGTGAAGCCCTTCTCTGCAAGTAGCTTGGCTTGCCTTTTAACTTCGGCATTAAACTTTGTGGGCCTGCCGTTCTTTTTGGGTTTCTTAGCCATTTAAGCACTCGCTAATAACTTTCCTCTTATCATCGGCCATGCTTTTTTAGCCAACCTTTCTAAGATCATCATCCGGGCCCGACCGGTATGCCTTCGTGAATGATGGAATAAACATAAAGTAATCCCATTGCCTAAGTCCTCAGCTTTTTCGGGGTATCTGCGTCGAGACAGAAGATGATGGGCTTCGAGCAAGTCCGCCTGCCATATTGTGCATCCCCTTCCTTGACAACAACGATCTCGAAGCTTTACCTTTTCTGCCCATGTTACTTGACCGTTCCACATCCATTCGGCTTCAATTTAATCATCACCCTGCTCCTATGATATTATTGTATGGGGTTTATGTGGGAAATGTCAATTAACAGTTGGTGTTTACTTCCGAAGTGATTTATTGGGGTTCGAATAGGCTGAATTTATCTTTCTCCGCCGCCAGCCGCTTCCGGCCCATCTCGATATACTCGGCACTAAGCTCTGTAGCCACATAATGCCTGTTGAGCTTGTACGCTACCAGGCAAGTCGTCATGGCCCCGCCAAAGGGGTCGTATACTGTGCAGGGGATAGGGCCGCGATGCTCTCCTTTGCTCGGCGAAAAAGGGCAATCGTCTAAGCATTTGCAGGTGGGCTTCCAGCCTATTGTTGTGGATTGCCCCATCTGCTCAGGCCCGTAATTATCAATTTCTGATTGCGTAGCTTGATTTTCCCCCAGACCGGACTTGTCTTTTAGCGTGTCCTTTTTGCTATCCCTGATCCGAATGTTCATTGTCGCGGGTTTTTTCTCTACCACCCTCACCCACGGACTCCCACACTCAGGACAGCAGCCTTTTTCAGAGGTTCCGGCCTTGATGCATGGCTCTACTAATTTCTCTGGGAATGTGGCGAAGTGGGCCTCTGGGAAACTTTGGGTAGGGATAGTCCATACGTCGCGCTTGTTGCGGCCAGAACGGTCTATGTCTGGGTGGTGGGTTCCAAACCCTCTGGTTCTCTGTTTGTCTAAATCAACACCTTTTTCTATTTCTGGTGCTGTCATATCAGCTCGGGCAGCCCAATCTTTCGATGAGTTCCATACCCCTTCTGATTCCTCCCTCACAGCATCAGCATCATAGAAATACTTCGGCTTCTTAGTCAATAGGAATAGGTGTTCATGGGATTTGGTGGGCCGGTCTGTTACTGATTCCGGCATGGGGTTCGGCTTCGCCCAGATAATATCACTCCGGAGATACCAGCCATCGGCCTGCAACGCTATGGCTAAACGGGCAGGCATCATGCAGAGGTCTTTGGGCTTGAGGCCAGACGCTTTTGCGGAGTTAAATTTTCTGCTTATGCCGCCCTCCCATGCCTTGACGCCTTCTTTGGCGGTGGAATCTTCCCTTGTGAAATTAGTTATATCGCCTTTGCCGTGCATCGACGACATTGCATAAGTATCCCCCATATTAACCCAGCACGTGCCATCGTCCCTGAGCACGCGCCAGACGTGCCTGAAAACCCCCACCATGCGCTCGATATATTCTTCCGGGGTCTTTTCTAAGCCTAACTGGCCGGCCACGCCGTAGTCACGGAGGCCCCAATATGGCGGACTCGTTACCACGCATTGCACGGATTTGTCTGGCAAGGGGATACCTTTTGTAATATCATGGCATATTATGGTATCAACTTTCATTTATAGCCTTTAGTATTGTTTTTGCTGTTTCAAGTTCTATTTTGTGCTCGCCGGGTTGCTCTAAAAAATGTTGTCGCTGTGCGGTCCAGCCACAGAGTGTACCGAATTGTGTTTGAGTCAGGCCCAGCTTGTTCCTCTCGTCTACGAGATCGCCTCCGTTAAATTTTACTTTTTCAGGTTCAATTGGGTGGAATAAGTTCGGCATCCGTGCCCCCTTGTATTATTTTGCCTTGAAATGACCTACCATCAAGCGCCATAGCTTCGTAGAGGCATATTATAAAATCCTGCCAACTGCCTGACAGGTACAAATTACCATCAGCCTTCATTTCTATTGTGGTTTCGACATCTTCTGTCTTACAAGTAATGTCCCACGGCAAATTATTCGGGTCAACTATGTAAGGCCCGGGTGGTTCCCATTCTATAAAAGTAAACGTTGAGGTTTCCCAGATAATATCCGGGTCTGTCTCCCAAACCCACCAGTCGTTTGGGTCTGCCATCGCGTTTGCACAAAACACACAGATTAGAATTACTACTAACTCCTTCATTTTTTGGCTCCTAAATCCATTTTATATTCTTCTGTTAGGTTCATCTTTTAATCCGCCGGGGTACAATTTGTAATATCTGTCTGCGTTGCCTATCCAGCACCAATAACATTTCGGCCCTTGCTTAGTCCCCACCTTAGCGACATTGCCGCAACTGCAAGCGGTTTTATCTTGGGCCTGCCGTGTTGTCTGAGTCGCAGTATTTGCATTTAACTTTTTTTTCATTCGGGTTTTCCTTGCTCATATATGACCGATGGCAATCCAAACAGTACATTGGGTATATTATTATTCTTTCAATCACCCGGTGGGGTGATGTATGCTTTTGCTTGATTCTGAGCATCCGTGCATCCTTTTGGCTTTTGGGCCTATTAACTGATCGCTGGGGTTGTATGGGGCCAGATGTAGCTTTTCGGCGCAATTACATTTACCATCGGTTTTTGATAGACAGAACATCCCGTGCTGGCCCGGCATAGGCTCTACATGGTATTTGGGATCGTTTTCGTCCCAAAGATTTTTGGCGGCCAGTGCTTTTTCGTGGATTCTTCGTTGCTCTGCCCTTATCTGGTCTTCGGCTGTTTCTTGGTTCATGTTAGGCTTTCAGGGATTAGCCTTAAAAAATGCTTGTGCAAAACCTGCCGGCGTTATTGCTCGTACTGCAGCCCGACTCACTCCATTGCTACCTTGTATGGCTTTAATTTTATTCCAATCGCGAAGCAGAGCTGGCGGTTGTTTATAAATCCTTTTTGGCCTCTCGAAATATCCCCATAGGTCTGTCGGCTTATCCATTCCGTCTCCAAACTGCCAATATCTCACCGACATCGGGGGATTGCCGAGAAATTGTCGCAAAAACCCCTTGGGGTTCTCCAAGCACCAAAAAGCCAACTTATCCCTAAATCTACATTGCCATATTATTTTTAGACACGCATCCACTGTTTTTATTGCAGATTCAAAATCCCGTGGCAAACTGCCTTTTGCCAAGCTAAACTCAGTACACGGCGGAGCTGCAAGTACCCCATACACATCTGCCGGCGGCTGATAGGTTCTCACGTCTTGCTCAGGCAACGTAATCACTCGCACATCGTACCCTGCACCCGCGTAGGGCTTACTCCAAGCCCCTGTGCCGCCGCATAAATCAAGTATTATCTTGTCTGTCATATCGTTTCCCTTATCCTCAAATCTTCGGGCCATTCGGACATATCCTTAGCCCTCCAGGGCTCGAGCTGTTTCCATTTTGGCTATAAGTTTTTTCGCCTTTGTCTCTGTAATTGGTTCGCAGCCGCCGAAATGTTGTATACCCCATCGTTGGTCCTTGTGGTTGGGTGGCAATAAGTATTTGTTGCCTCGCCGTGTTGTGCATCTTGACTGCAAAGTATGAAATCTTTTTGCCAAATCAACGGAGCAATCGCCGCAATTATTATCACACATTATAATTTGCCGCCTTTCACATCTCATTCCTTACTTGGAGTTCAGCAATGCTCGTTCAATCATTCTTTCTAACTCACCAATCAAATCATCTTCACTATTAAAGGCTAACTTTTTGCGCCAACCTATAATTGCCGATTGCATATCAATTACTTCATTTAGTAAGATAGTGCCTTTGTCGTTCATGGGGCCTCCGGTAGAGCTTGCTTGATAAAATGTTCTGAATCTTCCATGCAAATTAACCATTGCATACCATCAGGCAAGGGGTGCCTTTGATTTATCTCTGCCATCCATTCTTTTAGGCTCGGCATTTCTTCGGTATCAATCTGGGCCACAAAATTGGTCCGGTCACTTTTTGCATAAGATTTTGGTTGATGATGTGCTTGTATTAACATTACTCAAGTTCCTTCCAGTCGATAACATTTTCTTCGATTTGTTTCATGCTCATGGTCGATTGGCCATACTCATTAAACCACTCATGAGGCTCACCCATTTGCCTAATCCTAACTATATGGGGCTCTCCGTCAATTGTTATACGAACACGGACTAATGTTTGTTTTTCCGGCAACCTCTCCCCTACAGGTATCCAGCGATGGGCGGCGAGTTGGGTGCGGAGCTTATCTACCTCCTGTTGAATAATACAATCATCGGAACAATCATAAGTTTCGAGCTGTTTATTGACTCGTATGTAATTATATGGACATTTCTTATTCATTTGGATTCTCCTTTCAGGGCTTGCTCGATGTTACAAATCACACAACTCTTGCCAGTACAATCGTGAATACCATCATCTTCCCCCCAATAGTTTCTACAGTATTGCACTGCTTTTTTCAGCCTTTCAATCTCCCCCTCAGCCTCGGCGAGTTGCTCGCACAATTCTTTTATTCTTTCAACCTGCCGTTTGCCGATTACAGCATATCCGCTTAATCTGCTTTCAGGACTTAAACCATTCACGCTCATTTTCTCGATGCGGGTGCGGAGGGTGTTGTGTTCAGCAAATATCCTCATAACTCGGTGATGTAAGTCTCGGTGGGGTAATTTGTTTGCGCCAATTTTTTTCAATATTTCTTCGTCAATGAGCATCTCAATGTGCGTTTCAATAAGCTCAATTTCATGTTTTTCATTGCTCATCGTTATTCTCCTGTAGGTAGAGTTATTGGTTTCCAGTATTCATATTCCGAGCCTTCATCAAACCAAATTTGAGCGGCTGTTGCAATCTCAGGGATTTTAGCTTCGTATTTGAGGGCGTGATACTTTTCTGTCAATTCGCAGTCTTGTGGTGGATGTGGCTGCATAAAGTTTTCGGGCATTTTGCTTACAGGTATCCAGCGATGGGCGGCGAGTTTTGTCATCATCTTGTTCCAACAAGGAACACAAAATGCCGTTACGCCTGTATCTGGGTCATTGAAATTGTTTTCACATTCTTCGCAGGTCAACTCGTCTTTGAGTTCTTCTTCGGCCTTGGCGAGTTGGGTGCGGAGGGTGTCGATGATGGATTTGACTGTTTCAAATTCTTCGTTGCCGCAATCGTGGCAGCATATCCCGCCTTCAGAGCCTAATGTGCCGTAATCATCGGGGTAGCGACCGCAATCGCGTGTAATCCGCCCACATTTACACAGATAGAGGTTTTTGGTAGTCAAGGCATCTTCGCACTCCCCCGCTGGCTCGCCAACAGCTAAATCACGCACAGGCCCAGGCCGGGCTGGGCAAATACATATCTGTTTGCGACATACAAGGCAATAAGTCTTTGGCTCAGGCTTGTTTTCAGGAAATACTTCTGAATCAAGTATACAGCCAAACGTGCATTTGCCAAAATATTGCCCATGAATACATTGGGTTAAGTCGCTATTCGCTGGCCCAGGCTTGGCTGGGGGGCATTGGGGTTGGTCTTTATAATCCAAGCCACTGACCTGATTACATCTCCAGCATTGACCTGCCGTATCTAATGGAACATTGTAATGCTTGCTACAATACATCACGCCACCTCCTCTATAGCCTTGTCACAGAAGGGGCAGGCTTTCCAATGTTTCTTAGACATATCGTACAGCCATTTTGATAATTTCCATGCCTCTCCGCAACCCGAAGCAAAGCAGTATTGTCCGTCTTTTATATACCACGTCCACACACACTTCTCATCCAATTTGGCGATGGCTTGGTCAAGTAAAGTAACAGGGCATGTATCTGCATGGTCCAGTGCCCAATGTTCTGCGTCTTCGGCATTAACTTCGTCATAACCTTTTTTGCCGCCGCAGACAGGATAGTCTTTTTCGTGACACAATGGGCACGAACCTTCTGATGCTTGATATATATTTTCAGCTATTTTTTCCAGCAGTTCCCTAACTTCGTTCATCTTCGGCTCCTAAGTCATTTCTATTATTGACCTTTTATACATTTTTTCCAATGCGTCGGCGTGCCTATTGAGCCTTCTGGCCCTGGTACGATAAGCCTCGATTGCATTTGGGACAATATCACAAAATCCGTAAACATTAACATGCTGGATAATATGATTCTGCAAGCTATGGTCATAAACGAAATCTTCGGGTGTATCCTTTATTATGGTCGGTTTTTTCTTCTTGCTCATTTCCTTATCCCTTCAAAACTGTTCTAATCCACAACTCAACTGCCATATACAAGACAGCCAAGAGCATTGTGATGGCTTGTTTTTTAGTCATTCCGCCCCCCTCTTCGCTTCTATGGCGGCGAGGATGTAGTGGTGGGGCTGAGCGTAAATTATGCCCCAAAAACCTGTATTTGCTTGGTCTTGGTAAGGACTTAGTTTCATCATAGCCTTATGGTATTTCACTGTTCCCACTTTAGCCCTGCCTATTACCTCATCCCTCATCTTCATCGCCAGGTTCCAGTCAAGGGCTATGGGGTCTGGGACGGGGCAGGAGTGTTTGCGTATCCTTTTGTTGTCTCTCCATATTTCTATCCCGCCGCACTTTTGGCAGCCGAACCTATTATATTCTTGATGTTTCCATTTATGCTTCCACGGCCCCTTGTCGAGCAATTTCCTAATTTCCAAGTCCCTGTCCGGCGAGGCTAAGATGTGGTTAATGTCCATTCTCTTACTCCTTTATCGTTTCCATTTTTGATAAACATTTCTTGCATGTAACGGAGGCATCATCTAAAGTCCATACGTCTTTTTTGAGGTTAAGCTTTCTTGGGGTTTTTGCACACAATGGAGATACGCTGCCATCTGGGGCGATTAGGTTGGCTTTGTGGTATATTTTAATATCGCCGTATGGATCGTCTTTGCTCATTATCGTTTCCTTACAATATCACAGGCTATACTAACTTTTTCTTCGAATTATCGCTTCATCAATGAAATAATTTTCGCCGATGTTCTCATGGCTATATTCCATTTTAATTCTTTATTATAATCATTGTGCAGCTTTTTTGCTGACTTGACAACAGTTAGGAAATAATTATATTGTTGCCAATAAACACAATCAGTTTGAATCGCCTGCAAGTAAAGTTCTGTATTAAAAATTATGACACCGTAATTTGAATTTAATTCGGAAACATAATCTAACGCGAATTTCGACAACTTTTCCGGCACACAAAACAAAAACCTATTTGGCAAATACCATTGATTCCAAGAGCCTCTATCCGCTGTCTTAAATCGATGGTGTTTGTTGCGCTTTTTTTTCTTTTCCCTCATCAAATCAGATTTTGTTATTTTGACTTCTACCTCTATAAATTCACTGCCTGTGTCAGCGAGAATATCGGCACCCTTACACTCATCAACGCACATACATTGTTTGTTGAATCGATAGTACTGCATCAAAGCCAATTTCAAATCGAACGCAGTTAATTTATACTTTTCCATTTTAAGTCTATTTCACAATATCACATATTTCACAGGCTATAATAATACTAATAGTGTATAACTTAATTATTAGTAGTAGTAATATGGCCTGTTGCATTGTTACTTCCTTTGTAAGCTCCGCGGCCATATACGCTTATACCTCACAAGCCCTGTTACCAAAATTGTTACATCTGTTATATCGTGTTGGGGAAAAGCTGTTACTTGTCAGGTTTTTCGTCAATCGGGCCTTCACTGTCGCAAAGTCTGCGTTGTTTTTCTTCGTGGTTCATTTCCCGCTCAACAAGTTTTTCGCCGGTGTCCAGCCTCGTCTTGATTACCCTGCCGGCGGCGTAGTCCCTGACTTCCAGACAGTCCACCTTGGCCCACTGTAGCTTGTTCCTGACCCTTGCGGTCAATTTCCGGCTCTCAGCCTCAGCCTGTTCGATTTGAGCCTTGATGTCGGCATCGTAAGCCTTTTTCTCTTTCTCAAGAGATACAACCAAATCAAGCGACCGAGCCAGTTCTTCCCCGGCGGCAAGCAGTTCTTCCGAGGTCAAATCGACCTTCAGGGTATCTGTGTAGGGTCGCTCAACCTTTGTAACTTTCTTCTGTTTTTTGTCTTTTGCCATGTTCAATGCTCCTTTCTAAATTGAAAAAATAAGCCCAACGGGAGGCAAACATAGCTCGAACAGGCCGAGACATGAACCGCTGGGCTTTGAAGTTACTGAGCCGCCTATTCTTACTATATTTGCCATACTCACCTATATACCCGCTATTTTTGAGAAGTCAAGCTAAATTTATTATATTATTACAGGCCGTTTGCGGTACGGCCCAGAACCGCTAATTCAGTGCATCTTTCAGGGCTTTGTAGCTCTTGTCGCTTATCTCCACAGGCTCCTGCCCGTCAAAGGCTATGGTGTGGGGCTTGGACTTAATCTTTTCGAGGCAGAAGAAGGGCCAGTCGTAATTTTGAAGTCTTATCCAGCAGTCGCGTATCACAACAACCTTTTGTTCTTCTCCTACTGACCCAGCTTTTGCAGAGCCAACTGTGGCGATGATAAGACTGCCCATCTCATTGTCTTTCACTCCCCTTAAAATTTTCACCGTATCTCCCACCTTCACATCGTACAGGTCAACCCACGCGGCCTGCATTACTTTGTATGCTCCTTTAATGTCCATCTTTCCAATCCTTTCATTAAATGTTTATTCTTGGGTCTGTTTGTTGGCACTCTAAATCGAAAATTGTTGTATCATCGAGCAGTTTAGATTCTCTCTTTAGCTGTCTGAGTAGTGCTTTCTTTTCGTCCTTTGAGGGTTGTCGGTTGGATATTTCGCCCCGCTTGTGGTGGCCCTCAGCAGCTTTTAAGACGAAAAGTCGGGGCCGGTTGACTCTTTCTAATTTGAGATGATATCGCCGCCTGAAATCATGGTTATTTTCGTGCGGGGCGTCTACGTTTACTTTATGGCATTTGTAGCATAGACAGACGAAATAGGCTGGATTGTGGCGGAGTTCCCACGGTACGGCCCCAAAGAAGTAGTGGTGCATGTGTGGCCTCGTTATATCGCTGCCCTGCTCGTTGACCGGCTCATCGCATATTTCACACCGCATTTGGGCCTGCAAGTATCTTATCCTCTTGCATTCGCGGGTAATCCGATAGTCTATGCCTGATTCCATTAGAAACGTCCTTGGTCAACGTGCTCGAATGTAACACCGGCGATCTTGAAGTCGGGGTCGAGTAGCTTTGTCTTTTTGTCGATGTGATCCTGCATGTGCCGGCGGATTTTAACTTCATCGACTTCCAGATATTGGCGGGGCACTGCCTGAGCGTCAACTACTGTGTGCTGCCAGACCTTGCTGACTTTTGTGGTGTCTGTGAAAGTTTGCTGGATTGGGGCCGCAACTGGGGTCTTAGCTTCGCCGTCGCCCTTCAAACTTTTAGATATGTTCTGTCGGCGTTCGAGTTCTTTTTGTGCTGCTTCCTGTGCTTTGCGGTTTTCTTTGTCGATTCTTTCCTGCTCTACCCGCCGCCATGACATTAGCTTGTTTTTCAGCGTCCCCATAGCTTCCTTGACAGGATCAGATACGTTTTTGAACATATCATCCAAGGCTTTCTTTGCGGCCAATATCGGCCTGCCTACCGCAAGTCGCTTATTGTCCATTGCCTTCAAGCCGGCGTTCATTCTGTTCAGCAGGATATTGGCGTTGTCGGCATCCTGTTGGCAAGCTACCGACAGTTTTATCGCGGCCTCGATGAGACCTTGACCTTTGTTTTTACATTCCTCTACTGCCTCTGCATTGGTTTGTTGTGCTAACTCTTGCATTGCTTTTTCCTCGCTTTCTTGGTTTTTTTGACACTCTTTTTGGTTTTCTTTTCAGCAGGCGTGGGGTCGGTAGGTGTGGGATCGCCCCCATAAAAGTCTCTCATGGCCTGTATCACTTCGTCTGGGGTCATATCGTGGATAGTTTTCTCGCCAACATGAAACTGCTCATCTTGGGTTTCTCTCCAATTAGCCATGAATGAAGCTAACAGGAATTGTTTCATCGCCAGAGTTTGAGCTGTGTTCGCGGCCCAAAATGAATTGCGGCCCGTCCCTACTCCCCATCCAATTACTGAAAAGCCGGTCTTTGTATCTGTGATTTGATATGCCCCGGCCACAGCACATAAACCTTGATTGATACTGACCTGTGGCATCATATCAGGGGCCGCTACCGGGCTGACTGTGAGGCCGACAGTCTGAAAAGCCTCAAAGTACAGCTTTCGTACCTGTGAAGCTTCTGTGAATTTGTATGTTTCGCCGCCCTCATCTTGTGTCGATTCGCCGGTTTCCTCGATGTATGGAATTAACTTGAGGACTCTGAGCCGTTTTTTCTCAAGCTCTATGCGAAGCTGTAATTCGGTGGGAACCCGGTAGACGATCTTAGTTTTGGCTTTTTTCTTTTTTTGCTTTGCCATCTGTATCTCCTTTCAATTATTGCTGGCCGTGGGTGCGGCCGAGTTACTCCTTTTCAGGATTGGCATTTCTAATCATTTCGAAGATTTGGCAAGCAATATGTTCTGCCTCAGCAATAGTTACTTCACAAGGCAATTCTTCCCATAAAAAATTGTTGATTTTAATTTTCAGTCTTGCATCTTCGTTCTCTCCTGCGGGCAAAGGTTGTTTTGGCATGAGTTCATTAACTTTCCGCACCGTTTCGTCTCCATATTCTCGTACTGTTGCTGTATTCATTTTGTCCAATTCCTTTCATAAAGTGCTCGGCGGCTCAGTTCCGTCCGTACCACCGAGCGTTAAAATTAGTCGCTTCCTTGCTGGAGAGGCAAATGTTGAGGAGATTGCCTCATTTTGGCTCCAGTATTTTGTCGATGCGAGCCTCAGTTTCAATTTCCCATTCATTCAATGTTTCAAGGAAACAATCCCAAGCCCCAACCCCATCACAGCCATCATCTTGGGCTTTGCCATATTCACTTATGGGCACATTATCTATCGCCTTCAATGCCACTTCCAGCGCTTCGCACAGCGCAGGGACGTCTACGGCACGTTTGTTCCAAGCGGTGATAGCTTCGGCTTTCGTTCCCATATAGCCGGGGTGTGCCCCACAGTCAAGACAGTGTACGGCTGTTTCGTATGGATTAAGTTTTCCTTCTCCCCTACAAAACGGACAGGGTAAAAGCCCGTTCTTCGCCTCTGCCGCTGCCTTGATTAGGTCAAGATTGGTCATGGGGATTCCTCCTTAAACGCTTTAGTTCGGCGGCAGTTGCCGCTTACCATTCCATTTTCTCTGTTCTAAAGCTCGCCAAAGCGATTGCACAGCCTACTGCTACATCCAAAATCTCACCCATGAAATTATGTAGTTCTTCATTTTCACAGGCGTATATTGCTTCGTTAAATTCTTCAAGAATAACTCCCATTACTTCATGGCGAGATACAAAAATCCCTCGCCCTTTTTCATCGAGCCTATCTTCTATCTTATGCTCGATAATTTTTACTACGTCCCTTACCAACTCTTTTGATATTTGCGGTCTTTCCATTTCAATCTTTCCTTTCTGCATAATGCACAGTCTCAGCCATTGTCGGACTCCTCAAGCCTCTGTTTGTTAAGGGCTATGATTTTTTCGTTGAATTTGATGGGGGTTCCATAACCATAAATACCGCTCATACAATCAAACGTGGGGTCAACGAGTACGCCAGGACAGCTAAGGCAAAAGCCCTGCTCAGAGTTTTCTCCACCCTGCTCATTATGATATTGGCAAAAGTGGCAATCATTTATTAATGAGTCACAATTATTTGCTTTCATCCACTCGTGCTTGAGGCCAATTGCACCGCGAGTAGAGCTTTGTTCAGCAATCCATTTCCACATTTTCAGGCAGTTTTTCCAAGTATCGTTAAGATTCATTTGTCAATCTCCTTGTACTGGGTGAGGACGGCCTTGGCTTGTTTGATAAACAATTTGCCTTCAGGATAATCCATTTCTTTTCCTAACTTTTTTGCAATGTCCATATGACCATCCATCGCTACTTTGAAAGAATTAGCTATTTCTTCTAATAGCCCCGCCATCTCCCCCACAATCCCACCTTCTTCAAAGGCGTTCCAGCACTTGACGAGGTGGGCGGCGTTGGCTTTGTGTTTGGCCTCAGTTGTCCTGACGCTCGACGTGAAGCATTTGAACAATAACAAGTCCGCAACCCACAACGATATGCCGCTTTTGCTTAATCTTATTTTCCCTTTACTTCGTTCCATAATCTACTCCTTTGCCCCTGTTAGGGGGCGGGTTAAGAGCTAGTACATTTTTCGCAAAACTCACCGGATTTCATTAAGGCCCGTCCGTTCGGAATAGACGTTGTGCCAATACAAGTAGAGTGCTTGCAGCAAACAACGGCATATTTATTATCAGTATCAATGCCTTGCTTTTCTGCCAAATAAAGAACCATCCAGCCCCGATGTATCGGATGTCGCCGACTTGCGATGTATCCGGCATCGTTGTTATGTGGCTTTCTTTTGCTCATCTTCAAACCTCTACTTTCTACCCTTATGCTAAGTTAAACATTCGGGACAACTCAACTCGCCTTCGCTATTCATGGTCATACAGTCTCTGCAACCGTAGAAATCGCAACTGTCGCAGGCGAAAACTTCATAAACTAATTCATCGCAACTCTCACAGCGTTTTTCTTTCTGCGGCCCGACTACGGATGGATCGCGTTCGTCTGTTATGACGCTATCAAGACTGGCTTGCCATGATTCCATTATTTAGTCTCCACGATTTCAAAGGTTAAGGCGTTGGCTGTGTTGGTTATCTTGCCGAGACTGTTTGGGGGCATTTTGAAGAAGGGGAATAGGCGCTCAAAAGTGCTTGCACAGAAACTACTTAAGGCACAACCCGCATACCACCATTGCTCTTTCTGAATCCATTTGGGCTTACAAGACCGAATCTCATAGCCCCCCGTGCCATCCCTACTTATCCACACTACTGATTTTTTCTTAGGCATTTTTCACTTCCTTTCCCAAACCGCCGTTCGTAATCTCTTTATTTACTTTCTAATTTATTATTGCTTGCGTATCCTACTGGGTGGCTCTGCAAGATACGTCGCGAATGTTACCGAGCCGGTCGCCATTTAATCCACCACTGCCAGCTTCGAATCTGGCATAACATCCATCGAATAGGCGGGGCCGGATTCGAACCAGCGACCTCCGGACACCTGCCCGGCGCTCTCCCATTACTGAGCTACCCGCCACTGCACTTATGAACTTGTAAAAAGTAGAGCCGGAGCCACAACGGACTCCGCGACTTATAAAACTATATCCGGTTCTGCCGCTTTGCAACATACATCATCACAGTATATCTTTTGAGGTTCTCCGTCCGCTCTTTCGGCTGCCCCATAAAAACCGTCTGCCTCGCTTACATACTTACCACACTTCCCACAGTGATAATCTTCGCTGTCTATACAATTTGAATAACTTACAACATCGATTCCACTGTATTCTGGATCTCCGCTCATAATAAGATGCTCCCTTCAGAAAAGCGGGACGGGACCACGGCTGCGGACCCGCCCCTAATCACGTTTCGCGTTGTCGAGACGTATAGCGTGATTTGCTTGCTTCGGTTTGTTTG
>LAZR01000277.1_pt1 | contig 48433 bp, 66 predicted proteins | sample 329461 | NCBI WGS metagenome assembly LAZR01 (sample SAMN03002196, study PRJNA259156) | marine sediment metagenome | biome: sea floor; feature: Hydrothermal impacted sediments; material: marine sediment; isolation source: Loki non-amplified sample from Loki's castle hydrothermal vent sediment ...
AAGATGTATAGCTTCTGACACAAGTGCCACAGGCAATAAAAATTTCAATGATGTTCATTTATCATATATGTTTATTGCTAACTGTGAGGATGAAGCAGTTGATATTGACAACGGCTGGGGCTGGATAATAGATGATGTTGTCTTTGAGTTTAATGATGGCACTTATGTTGTGCAAGTTGTCGGTGGTAATTCCTTCAAAATTGTTAATTCTAAACTGATAGCAAATACAAATAATACTGCTGTAATACATTTATGGTCAGTTAATAATGCTATTATACAAGGCAATTTAATTCGTGCCTCTGGTACGAGTTCTGCAATCAGATTAAAAGATGCTGAATCAACTATTATTGCTGCTAATACTTTTGACTCCACAGTAGGAAATGAAGAAATATTCATAGAAAATGACTCGGACTTTGCAACTATAACAGGAAATGCTTTTGAGGGAAGTATTGCCAATGCTATTGAATGGGAAAATATGGATACTGGTGGGCATGCAATATCTGGGAATACTTTTAATACAGTTGGCTCACCTTATACAATCCCGATTCTTGATACAGGAACAGGCTCATATATAAAAATTTCAGGGAATACAGGACTAACGCAAACAATAACGGCAGCGGCAGGTGGCAGTATTTATACTTACGGCGAAACACTTATAGACGGGACTACCAATAATGTTGCGACTACACTTCCCGATGCAAGAGGAGTCGGTCAACGGAAAGTTGTAAGGGCAGTGTCCAGCGTTGCCAATTGTGCGTCAGGTGGAGGCGCCGATGGATGTATTATGACTATAACAAATGGCGATATAGGCACTTGTGAATTTGACGCAGTTGGAGAATCTTACATCGGTGAGTGGGATGGTGCTAAGTGGATTAAAGTAGGAGGAGATTGTACGTAATAAGAAATAGGAGGTGGCACGTTGTCAGAAGAACATGAAGTAAGAACAGAATGTGATAAGAAATTCACAGACTTATTTGAGTGGAAAAACTGTATGATGCCTAAGGTCGCTAAACTTCCCTCATGGTATTTACTTATCCCGGTGTTCGCTGTCATCTTTATTGCAATAGGATATTCATTTATCTTTGCCAATAATATAGATGATAAAAACGTTGTTGAACACAGAGAACTTGCAACTAAACCGGAATTGGTTAAACTGGCCGATAAGGTTGATATGATCCAAACGGCAGTTGATCGGCAATCGGTTCACATTGAATCATTAACAAAGGTCATGGAAAAAATGGACTCGAAACTTGACAGAGCTTTGGAGAAATGAATTATGGTCTGGTATAAACAGGGAGTATATGGAGATCTACAGATTCCTGCCCGGAAAGCATTGGGTAAGGTTGCCAGATTATATGCTTCCAAGAAACAGGATCTCTTCATAACGGCTATTAGAGATGGCAACCACGGATTCGGTAGCCTACATTATGATGGATTAGCATTTGATTTCCGTAAGGGCAAGGGGATATCTAAACTGGATATTCAGGACATGCTGGGACTTGATTATGATGTTGTAGAACATGAAGGACATTATCATGTTGAATATGATCCAAAAGGAAGGGGGTATTGATGATAAAATGTGGAGATATATTTTTAGTAAAGGGTACTGGCTGGATAGGTCGAGTAATAAATTTCTGGCAGAGTTTGAATTCCCTGGATAACAAATCAAAATACTCTCATACTGGGATAATATTAAATGAACAGGGCAAAACCATTGAAGCATTATGGACTGGGATAAAATATGGAGATCTGCATAACTATCTGGGGCAGGAAGTTTTGATAGTTAGATATAATAAAATGGATCCAGAAATAAGAGATGCGGCTCTGGCAAAAATCCGGGAATTAAAAGGAAAGCCATATCCATACTGGAGATTGATTTTACATACCAGTTCAATTATGAGGAAATGGTCTGGGCTGAAGATCCCAGTGTGTAGCGAGATAGTTAAATACTTCATGCGAATGATTCGTAACAGTGATGAAAGCTGGTGGGGATATAACCCTGATCGCCTGCATGATGATTTTAAGATAGATAAGGATTTTGATCCTCATGTATATGAGGGAGAATTAAACAGTAAAGTTTTTGGATCCAAATAAATCTTTAAGAAAACCCTTACTATCCAACGGTACAACATGATCTTCCATATAAGGATACCAGTGTTTCCAGTTCTTATGTATGTCCCCAGAGTTGTAAGGGTACTTATCTAAATAAACTCCCAGAACATATACCGGGGAATATCCCTTCTTGATGGCAGCTATCACTCCCAGGAGCGCTACAGATCCATGGAGAGGGTCAATCATTAAGACCTCATCAACTCTATGGTGTCGCTGGGATCCCACTTCCAGGCCGATAACATGAGAGTTATCAGGGATCGGGGAGTCTGCCGGGTGTAAAGTACAGACAAAATTCCAGGGATATCCGGGCAGCCAATTGTGTGTATGATTTAATGACATGATCGGCATAAAGACATTAAGGGATTTGTAATAATAGAATTCCAGGTCCCGAATGTAATCTTTCTCCGGTCCACCTACTATTAATATAGGGCCGAGCGTGGATGTTATCTGAAACTTGGCTGGTTTATCATTTATTTTCATTTGTCCCAGATTTCCTTCCAGTTAGAAATTGATTCATAATGTTTCTTCAGAGTATCTAACCTATCCAGATCATACCTATTCCATTCTTCAACTGCTTCCAGGATCTCCCAGCAATCAAATATATATAGCGGATCAAACTTTATCATTATTTCCCAACGGGACATACCTACCAGGATTCGGCCTTTATAAGTAATCAATGGATTGACTAAGCCGAATCTCCATATGGACACTATTATCTTATCAAAATATTCCTGACGTTCTGGCCGGCGTTTATCTCTTGTCTTGTATGAGAAGTGAACTGATCCAGCTCTAAAACCGGGGATTAATAATGCTCCCGGAATTCTCTTTTCTATGAATGATATTGGTGTCATTTTATCTCCTTTAATGTTGTTGAAAACATATTGATTCTCTTGTCATTATTATCAACCGAGCTGAATACAAGAGCTTCTGATTTGTCAAGGTTGAGCTGGTCACAGTTTTTACATAGGATTTCAGATCCGGGATCATAGCCCTTATGAAATGCAAAGATTTCTTTATATTTTATAGATTCAAATATATCAGCAATACTCTGTGTATTCAAATCCCCCAGTGTCAATTCCCCATTGAAATCAAAGCAGCACATATTAACAGTACCATCTACCTGTACTTGCAGCGGGGTATTGAAGGGTCTACCACAAGTATTCAACCGTTGTCTTTGGATCTCTCTAAACCTCAGCGTGTTCCCCCAGTTATGCGGTCTCCATACATCTATAACATCAGCCCGGCTAATCCAGAATTTAACACATTTCTGCCAGTTGACTCCCTCAATATCCATGAAATTCATATAGACCTTGGCCTGTCTGGATTGCTGACATATTGTATCAAGATTGGAAATCATGTTCTCAAAGGCATAGTAGGTTTTCACTCCGTGTATCAATTCAAAGCTCTCCGGGGTGTCCCCGTAAAAGCTTACCCGAATGATGTCCATACCAGCGGACTCAAGGAGCTTGAATCGGGAAGGTGTCAACATGGATCCATTTGTATAAACCGTAACTTTCAATCCCTTGGTTTTTGCAAATTCTATTTTATCATCCAATGTGGGATCATAAAGCGGCTCTCCAAAACCGGAAAAGGTAATTGAATTGAATTGATCGGTTTCTTTGAATATGTTATTCAATAAATATTTAAATCTTTCAAGTCCCATGGTTCCCGTTTGCCGGACAAATTGATTTCTAGGGCACATCATACAGTGATAATTACAAAAGGTAGAAACCTCAAATCTTAATTCATTATTAACTGGGGAAATTTGCATAACATCCTCTCTCTAAGATCTGGGCCGGAGCTTAAACAGATTTCTATATTGATTTTGAACGATATAGAATTTACTGGAGCCGGTGCTTTTCTTTGTTATAACTCCTAAAATATATAATTCCTCAACTACTTTCTTAGCAGTTGGCCGGGAAACCTTGATAGCATGGGTGATTTGGTTTAAAGTCATTTCTTTATTCCTACTGATAACAGTCAATGTTCTCAATCTGACATATGGAATTGTATGCCGGGTAACACGTTTAATGGCATTAATAGCCTTTGTTTTATCATTTAATATGTGCATAAGGCCGGTATATAAACCTGACATTTGCTTAGCAGCTCTCCAGGGTTCTTCTACGTTATCAACCGGGAAGTCAATGTACCCAGTTTTCCAGTCCCTTGAAACATCGGCCCGCAGCATTACTAACCTGGTTGCCAGGCCAGCTATGGCATCTGGATATAAAACCTTATCTGGAGTACCGCAGCCCTCAAGAAATTCCAGGGTAGCTTCTGATAGAATTTTATTAATTGATTTAACATGACCACCAGCTTTTATCTTATCCCAGATTTTAGATCTATCATTCATATCAAACATGGGTCTGAAGGTAAGAAAGCGTTCCCCCAGGGATGATTCTAGGGTGCGCATTTTCTCCAGGGCCGGAGTACCGGCAAGGATAATGCCAAACTTGGCTGAGAAATTCTTTGTCCCCAGACCCGTTGATTTCTCCAGCTCTCCATCATAGGCGGCCCGGAGCTGGCTGAATACCTGGCTGCGGTATGTAGGGTGCATATCAGTGATTGTACTGGCATCCTTGATAAGCATGTTACGGCCATCTAATCGGGGCAATAGAGAAGCTTCCTTACCATCTTCAGTATCTTTCTTTCGAGCGCCTGAAATTAATGAGTTCGGAGTTAGCAGCGATACACATTCTATTTCTGGAGATTTGGATAAAGCGCTTACAACTTTACTTTTACCGGAACTGGGCGGAGCAATAATCATCAGCCATACACTTTCATTGTCCATACGATTCGCAATAACAGTTGCAATTATGATAGGTAGAAAATCTTTTTCCTTTTCAAGGTAGAGATGCTTGTAGAAGATCTTCTCAAGTTTTTTGAATGTCATGTTTAATTCTCACATACCGGATTCTGAATACAGCCTATGCAATTATTAATAGTTACAATTTGTTGACAAGCAAGACCTTCGATTTTTGCAGGACTTACACCGTTATCTTTTGCTAGAGTTGTAACGTAAACTTCATCGCTCGGATCGCTTTCATTCCCAACTGTATCATGTGCAGTTACCATAAAGTAATAAGTTGTATCGTCTGTTAAGTTTGGTATGCTTCCCGTTGGCTTAACGACCTGTTTGTTTCCTAAGTAATCGCCAGAAGCCGTACCGTAGTAAATAGTATATCCTGCCAAGTCAGTCAGTTCTGTGTTGTCTGCGTTCATTGTGGGGGCTTTCCATGACAAAGTTATGTTTGCCGCCTGAACTGTTACTGCAAATGCTAATACGATTAATAATGTAAGGATTGTTTGTTTCATTTTGGCTCCTTTATATGCGGGATTGTAAGTTTATGATATGCCTCTAGTACATCAGCCATTTCTTTCCGTATTCTTTCGATGTTTGGCGTTTTCTTTTCATCTTCTGGATGATAATTGAGATAGCCAAATCGTTCTGCCTTACAAACTTCTTTTGTTAATTCAGAACATTCCTCAATTAATCTTATTGCAAGAGAACCTATATGTTTGTATTTTGGATCGCTCATGATTTACCATCCCCTACTGAGAGGTTTCATTATCCAAGCTAATATTCCCCACGCAATAACTATTCCCAATACCAGACCTATTATTATTCCGATAACATATTCCACTCTCCCCATCTCCTTTATTTGGACTGGTTAAATTCTATTACTTAATTTCCTTTTTTAAATCATCTTGAAGCTGTATTGACTTTGCATGTAGTGTAGTATTAAATTCAGATACAGTTCTTGTTTGAATACATATCTGATTTAACAGCTTTAAGGTTAATATCATAAATTTTATTCTCAAATCTCCCATCCCTCTCCCTCCTTTCGCCGTCAGGCTTTAACTCTTAATTCCTCTGCAAGTTTGACTATATCTGGATGCCAACGCTTGCCGGTTCCTTTGCATTTATCACATTTATTACAAACTTGATTAATCATATCAGCCATTGTAGCTGTCTGTCCTTGGCCGTGGCACTCAGGACATTTATTATCCCTCTCCCTCAAAACCATGTCACGGATGAAGTCGGACAGGAGTTTGGGAAAAGTTTTGGGGTTGAGTTCAATTAATAAAGTCTTAACATAGTCTGTACCTAAAAAGTCTTTCTCTAAATTAAACCCTTTACCAAAAAGATAATCATCATACCACTCCTGCTCCTCCGCCTTTTCCTTCATATCCCAAAAGGCTTCACTGTCACGGGCAAAGGACTTGAATCTATAATATACAAACATGTGCTGGTTACAGTTTTTACAAGTATTGCTGATTCCTAGAAATTCATGAAAGCACTCATCAGGAAACAGCACAGCATGTAACAGTTTATTTTCTTTTTCGTTCATTTCTTAACCCTCAATTTCCATCCCTCAGCTTTTAATTCTTCGGTGATGTCGAAAGTTCCAAAAACATTATTCAACTTAAATGGTAATTTATCTATATCAAACTCCAAATCGTCAACGGTAATTGATCTGGATAATATATTCCCTATTAAAGTGTATGGATGTTCTACTACATAATTTTCACCTATTTCTCTCGTTATCTCTCTAAAGATTTCCAGTTTGGTGATTTTCATTTCTTCTCCCTGTAAGGATTATTTGGACAATCTTTACATTGCCATTGTTCATTTTTGCAATAGTCACATTCTTTCATTTCTTAAGCTCCTTCAATATTTTCTTCTTAATCCCCTTTGCCAAGTTTGTATAATCTTTTTTGTTTTGTGCTGTCATATTGCTAAAACCAGTGTCAGTAGCAACGGCCCACAGAAAGTCTCTTAGCCAGTGTTTATCGGGCTTGGCTTTCATTTCAATATCTCCTCAATCGAACAATTAAAAATATCAGCCCATTCTGGCAAATCATGAGCATAGATTGATTGTGTACCGTTTTCAATATTTGAAATAGTTGCTGAAGATACGCATAATTTCCGAGCAACATTATCTTGAGTCCAACCTTTTGCTTTTCTTAATTGACAGAGCTTATCACCTAATCTTAGTTTTCTCTCTGATTTTCGTATTCTATATTCAAGGTCGTTATTCATTTCTTAAGCTCCTCTAATCGGGCTTTGCATGTGTGGTTTTTGAACTTCTTTTTTAGTTTATCTGGACTGTTCCAATCAATTCTTCCATTCCCAATCCTCACTCTGCGCCCGTCTTTTTTGATTACACGGACGGGAAAGTATGGTCTATCTTTAAATTCTTTGTCGCAAGAGGTGCAATTATAATAATATCCCATAAGAGTTTTAAATATTCTATAATGCCTCTTCCCATCTTCTTTATTTGGGTTGCAGAGAACTTTCATCTTCTTCCCATTGTTCACAGACGGCTTCTCTTGATAAGGTTATGTTATTTTCAGACATAGTACACTTATCAGTTCCATCATTAAACTTACAACCTGTTGCATAACATTCCATTTTATCCTCCTATGTTTCCAATGTTTGTATTAGGTCATCTATCCTACTATTAATACTTTCAATATGATTCCTTAACCAATTTTGATCTTGTTTAAGTGCTTTGATTTGTGATTTTTTGCTTGAGTTTTCCGGCAACTGAATAAAATGTTGCAATTCCCATGAATCATTGCCGATTGTAATTGCTTCGTTTGTTGTTTCAGAATCTATCATTTCAATATCTCCCCCTCCAATCTCAACACCCCACCCTTAAAGGGGATATCATTGTTTCTCATATATTCTGTCACCGCCTCTATAAATTCATCGAGCGTGACCTTTTGGGTTATTTGGCCTGTGCCTTTGCATGATTTACATTTATTCCAACATTGGGTTCTATGAGCTAATCCTGTTGATTTGCCGGATGAATATTTACACTCAGGACAGTCCACGATCAGCTCTATGTCGGGGAGGGCAGGCAGGGATTTTAATTCCCTTTGTATTTCAAATATCTCTTTGGTTATTTTTAACATTTCTAGTTTATCCAACGCACTCTTAATCTCAGGGAGGGCAAGGATTTTGTCGGCTTCTTCCCTATCACTGTCTTTCATATTTTCTGGTAAATCTTTGTACCATGTATCTACTTGTTTGCTCCAACGCTTCACAGCCCATTGAGGAATAGTAATGGTTCCATCGGGATTTACTTTTGACTTTCTAAATATATAAGCCATCCACCCTGACCATGCTTCATGCATCTTGTCTGCAACCTTCTCTTTAAGTTTATCGTTCATTTCATATCCCTCGATTTCTTCATTTCTACAATTTGTGTTCTGAGTGCAATATTACTTTTTGCAAGCATTGCGGCATATTCTTTTAACTCCTTAATCTCAGGGTCATTCAGGATTTTATTAGCCATGTGTTCTGATTTAGCATACTGAATTGAAGTCTCTTTAATATATTCTCCCCATAATTCACATCTAATTATTTCCGCAACCCTCTCTTTCAGATTATCATTCATGACTTCTCCCTCAAAAACCTCTCCAAATGCGTATTCCTCTGGATCTGATAATCTCTATCTATAATCTTAGGTATCTCTGCTCGCTGCCCGATTAATACACATACATCCTGAGCGCGGGAAATAGCCGTGTAGATCCAGTTTCTCTGCATAATTAAACTCCCGAAAGATTTATGGATAGGAATTAGAATTATCTTATTCTCACTCCCCTGAAACTTGTGACATGTGATAGCATAGGCCAGTTGCAATTCATTCTTCCAGGCATCAATAGTTATCATTCTATCCGGGGCCTCAAACTGAATTACCATAGCTTTATTGGACATATCAATTGACTGTATATATCCGATGTCCCCGTTGATTATCCCCATTTCGTAATTGTTTTTTGTTTGGATAACTTTATCGCCTACTTTGAATCTGCACTTAGTAATATAAGGATTTGGATTTAAGGTTTTCTGTATTTCTTCGTTTAATGATTTACATGAGCATAAAGTTTTCTCTCTCAACGGGGCAACAATCTGAACGTCCTTTAAAATATCAACCTCCGGGAATTTCTCTTTGATTTTGTGATCCATGAATTCCAAGATCTTCTCTTTCATATCATATGTAGAATTACTTTCAATGAAAAAGAAATCTTTATCTTTCCCTTTTGCACTTATGATATCCTTACCGTCTTTAATTCTATGACAGTTCGTAATGATAAGTCCGGGATCCTGCCGCTTGATAATATTTAATTCCACCGAGGGGATAATGCCTGAATTCAGCATATCGCCTAGAATATACCCTGCTCCTACTGGCGGCAACTGGTAAGTATCTCCCACAAATATTAACTTAGTATTCTCTTCCACAGCATCCAGGAGTTTATACATCAACCAGGTTGACAGCATGGAGCTTTCATCAATAATAATAATCTGATACTCCATGGGATTAAAACTGTTATGTTTGAATTCAAATCCACCGGTCATTTTATTGAAGTAAGGTCCTAATAACCTATGGATCGTAGAAGCGTGTTGACCGGTTTGCTCTATCATACGCTTGGCAGCTTTCCCTGTGGGTGCGGCCATGGCAATACTGGCCCCCTTATACATATCAATAATAGCTTTGATAGTATAGGTTTTCCCTGTGCCTGGAGCGCCGGTTAGGATGAATACATTATTATCTATAACCCGGTATATCGCTTCCATCTGATCTCTCATAAGAGTCCGGGCATCCGGGGATTGATATTCCAGGGTGTTTGTATGTTTGAGGATCCCTAATAATTTATCAGCTATTTCCTTTTCAGCTTTATGATAGAAGTGATTGGAAATCATGTTGTTATCTTTGATGATTTTAAGACCTTCAATTAATTTATCAATTTCAGGTTCAACGAGATCCAGTTTTAGATCTAAAATAAATGCTGCATCTTTTACCAGATAATCCACGGGCACGCAAGTATGGCCGAACATCTGGATCCTGTCCCTGAGAACATGCTGTATGCCCGCCTGGATCCGCTTTTCTGAGGTATGGGCGATATTGAGGTTCTTAGCTATTGCATCGGCAATTGTGAAGCCTATGCCATATATTTCCTCAATTAAACTGTATGGGTCGTTTTTGATGGTTTGTACTGCTTTTTCAGGGGACTCCCAGCGATCCAGAATCCGATTTTTGGCTGTCCAGGAGATCCGGGTGTTGAGATAGAGCTTATCCAGTTCTTTATAGGCGGAGTATCGTTTGTTGGAATTTTCACTTGATTTGCTCATCCATACTGGAACTACTGCTTTTCTAAATGCCATTATTATCCCCTTTTCTTGGGTTTATTCCCAGTTTTCTTCCGCATATATCCAAACTTCTTCAACCTGTATTCCGTATTCAGGATTAATTTCTCCTATATCCATTCGGTAGTTATCAGTGGTGTTTTTTAAAAATACTTCAGCTTCACCATGTAATTTATATATTTGATTTAATCTCTCAACCAACTCAGATAATTTCAATTGTTACCCTCTCTTCCCCTTATAGTATTTCTTCAATGTCCCCAGTACCCATTCCTCAGCGGCTTTCCTGTTTTCAGCAAAGTGTATGGGGATATTATATTTCCCTCTGATAGAATAGATTGCTTGAATTAAAGCATTTGGATGGACCTGGCGGAGTCCTTTATTTGTTCTCGGCCTGAATTTAGTTTTAACTTTGGGCCCAGGCTCATTCCCCCCGCATTTGGATATTAATTTAGAAATAGTACACTCTACAACGATCTCCGCATATTCATATTCCTGGAGTCTTAATATCTCCGACATGAATCTCTTCCTGTCCGATATAACACTGGAGATAAAATCATCGGGGTTCTTACGTTCAATGGAGATCATGTCCTCAAATCCTTTTATTGAATAATCCCCAGTATCAAGTTTATCCCTTACTATCATAATTCCCTTGGGCGGCTTCTTAAAGAATGGCGTTTGTTCTCTACTATCAATTACTATTACAAAGTTATCCATCTAATCTCCTTTAAAATAGTGGTTTACTTCTTGCACAGTCCAATATGTGTTTGCCGAGTTCGGGACAAACACAATTAGATAAATATTTAATATTGTCACAATCAATTTTATGATAATCTTGTAATTCTTTTCTATGTTCAGCTGCGGTTCTAGTTGTTTTTTTTTGACTGTTTGTAATTGAAATAGTTTTATCTTTACCTATATCGGAGATTATAAAGTTACACCAAAATAAATGCCTGCCACTCATTTGAGCATCAATAAAAGGTTTATAATATGGAATAACATTTTCAATAGCATATTTCCCTTTATAAAATTCCATTAAGAATATTATTTCTTGATATAATTTCATATCTGGATATCTTATTACATTCTGTGCGTGTAAAGTACGATTCAAATTAGAATGTGTCGGACAAGGCGGGCTGCTCCATATAAAATCAAACTCTTTGAAGTGCTGCAATAAATATTCATGTGCATCAGCAACTATTACAGTATCATCGGGAAAGAAGTTTTGATATATTGCTGCAATCTTCTCGTTATTCTCAATAGCTGTAACTTCTACATCTTCCCATAACTTGCGATTGCCACCTATTCCGGCATAGAGATTGAGAGCTTTAAGTTTATCCATCTAATAATCTCTTTTCTTTTGTATGTTTTTTAGATTTTTCCATTGGGCAGAGTTTTAACATGTAAATACAAAATAGGATTTTCATCTAACAACATTTACCCCTATCGGCAAAAGAACACGGTGATTCTTTTAATGTATAGAGTTGTAATCTATTAAGAAATACTTTATTCTTGCGTTTTTTCATTGTGACAATATATGGTCAATAGCAACTTTCAGTTTGTATAATAAATCTCTCACAGCTTCAGATATTTCATGTTTAAAGGCTTTATCGAGATCTTGGGTGAGAATAGAAATTATTATTGTATATTTAGGGCTAAACATATTTCTCCATGTTAAGTAAAGCGGGGCGGGCCTGGTCGTTCCAAACCCCCACAGAAAAGAACAAAGACAGGTTCCGTCCCGCGAGTTCTAAAGGTTAGTAAGGTCTACCAGTCATCATCGTCATCAGAGTCATCTTTGGAATCTTTTTTGGAATCCTCTTTATCAGCATCCGGTTTCTTCTTATCAGATTTCTTTTCCTTCGCCATTTTCTTAACCAGGTCCTTATAATCTTCCTTGGTACAATATGACCTGATATTCCGGTAGGTTTTGGCCTTGTCGCCGCTTCCAACCGTTGACAACACAATCTCGCCGCCGTAGATAGCATCCACCAGCTGTTTAGTGACCTTCGCCTGGGGTTTGTCTGCCAGAAAGTAATCCTCATCAACTTCCAAGACCTTCCCGGTTGCTTTCCAGATGACTCCCAGTAAGTTCTCAACTCCGAAAAATCTCTCGTTAATTGCAAACTGGTTGAACCTGTCCCACATGGGCATACCGATATTGTCTTCATGTTCGATACAGTCGATGATTTCAACTTTCATATTGCAGTATGTTTCATCGACATTATCGCCCTCAGTGTACTTCTTAAACTCTACTGATTTGACCTGAAATAAACAGTGACCCGGCTCAGGGTTTGAAAACCCTTCGTTTGTACTTGGTTTCAATGCCGCCATATTAGCATCTCCTTTTTTTAAGGGTTAGTAATTAAGTGGTTTTCTTTTCATCGGGACAATTATGAACTTCCTGCACGTCCCCGCATCTCTGGCAGAATATAATCCCATGCATCTTAACTTGACCATCTTTGTTTGATGTAACGGTAGTCATTACTGCATAAGAATGTGTATCTTTTTTACAGGCCATTATCATTTCCTCCTTTCTATATTATTGTCACTACTCTTTTTCCAGTTTTTCTATAATTGTTCCTATATTAAGACTGACGAACCGTTTCTTCATCAGTCGATCACTCGAACAACGTGTTACGAAATCGGGATGGTTGAAAGTAACTCTGGCCGGGTAGGGATAGTCCTCATCTTTACCGGGCAACACAGCGCCTACCAGATCAAAAAACCCGGCACATATCTGAGCAAAGCCGCCCTCAAGTGCCGGGGCACCCTCTAGAGATTTATCCCACTTAGGATATTCAACCATAGCAGCTGTCATGGTTACATATACTCCATGCTTGGCGATATTCCCCAGGGCCTTTGAGAGTCTTATCATGGCTGACTTCACTCCGCCCCAGTCTGCTTGCTCTAATCTGAACCGGTCAATAAGGATGTTATCTCTCTTGGTATTCCCCTTCGCATCAGGAACTATTGAATCCTTAAATCTATCATCTTCCATTTCCAGTTTGGTTTCCTGTTGGAAGAACGAGAGAGTATCAAATCCAATTGAATCACAGGGGCGTTTGCCAGCATCGAATTTTGCTTTCAGTTCATTGATATCATCCATATATCCGTCAAAATCACCGTAGGATTTTATCTTGATCTTCCTGTCCTTTTGATCGTTACGAACTAAGTGTTGCTTGATAGTTCTCTTTATGTCCTTCGGCTCAGTGGAATAAACTATCAGCTTTCCCGGCATGGTAAATATCGCATCGGTTTTTCCTACTCCAAAAGGGCCATAAAGCAAAGTCATTAAGCCGGGTTCTGATAATGAATCCCAGCTTACAGTTTCTTCAATCATATTTATTCTCCTTTCTTTTGTAATTACCAGTTATCATTTCCAGGTAATAGCTTAGAAAACCATATTATCCAATATCCCCAGGAAACTTGATGGGTTATTTCAGTAAAATCTTTATCTGATTCCGTGCTACAAATTCTAATATATTTTGGTTTGAAAAGGAATTTTTTGTGCATCTTTTCAAAATTTAATTCAGGGCAATAAGCCCAGTTTATTTTATCTCTCAATATCATGTTTTTCTCCTTTCTTTTCATAGTTGTCTTTTACAACCTCTCCATCTTCAATATAAACACCCATTTCTCCGGTAACATTCACACATTCAATCCAGACCTGATAATCCTTATCTTTAACCATTTCCTTGATAATCTTTTTGTTCTTCGGGCCGATAAGAGATCCGTCCATGATCCTCAATACCCTGAGCTTAGGATTCAGGGCCATGGCCATAGCAAGGGATACCCTGAGAGATTCAGCAGCGCTACACTGTTTAAAAGGAATATCCTTATATGTGACTCCATCTTCATCAAAGGCAAGATTATCAATCGGAAACTCTGCGCTCTTGAGAGCATCAACTTTCCGCTTATCCAGTTCTGCTATGTTTTCGGATAACTGCTGGGTTTCCAGTTGCAGATCTTCAATTGAGCTGATGAAATTCTTCTTTGCATCTTTGCTGACTACGTTGGTATTAATTGTCTGGATTTCGGACATCATTTCTTTGATGGAGTCAATATCAGCCAATTCCTGCCCCTTGACAAATCTCTTTAGTTCTTCAATATCTCTTTTGATTATCATGGCCTGTTTTTTGAGTTGATCATATAATTCTTCTTTTTCTTTAGTTTTTTGGATTGCATCTTCAATTTCTTTGTTATATTCCTGTGCCTCTTCCAGCTCATCCATAATATTCTGAAATTCAATCGTTTCATCGGGGGTGTCATCAGGGAATTCCGGGTTCTCAGCTAAATTAGATTCAGCGGTTTTCAGATTACTATTAACTTCAGTCCTCTCATCATAGATCTTCTTCCTCTTCTCTTCCCACTTCTCCAGATCCAGATCCAGGTCTATGAGTCCCAGAAGCGTTTCTCTCTGCTTCTTCTCGTCCATTTGAGTAAAGGCAAGGGGGTCAAATGAAAGATCTCCTATGAGCTTATCCAGGACAGATTGAGGGGATTTCAGTTCTGATCCATCGGCACTGATAACTTTTAATGTAGATCCCTTTTGTGTCCATGAGCGGGTAACAACAATTTCCCCCAGATCTACGGTTGAATATGCGTTCTTCTGCCCTTTCCTGATCGGCTGCTTAACTCCTTTCATGGCCTTGCCGCCGCCCAGTGCATACCAGATCGAATCCAATACTGATGATTTCCCCTCTTCATTGTCCCCGGAAATAACTACTGTATCGCCTTTAGGGGTGATATCAATAGCTTTGATTTTCTTTACGTTTTCTGCTACTAATTGAAGTATTTTCATGGTTTCGTCTCCTTACGTTTTTTAACAATACCTTCGTTTTTTGACCATACTAAAGGTTTTGTTAATTGTTTTTTTATCTTTAAAAATGCTTGTTTGCATTGTTCTTTTGTTGGACTGAGGATTATAATCTTCATCTTATTATTTCCTCTCCTGTATCCATTTTATGTTCAATATCAATTTTCCCGTATAATTCGGGTAGTTGTTTTGGTAATAAATCCGCTTCACAGCATTTAAGGAAATCGCATGTCCAGTCTCTATAACCATTGAAATAACAGCAGTTTTGATTCTGCCAGAAAGCAGCAATGTCCTTTTGCTCTATTAATTGCTTGAGCTGTTCTGATATCAATACTATTTCCCTCTCCCCCCGGATCAGATCAAATTCAGATCTATAGTATTTATTAGAGATAATATTTGCTTTCCTCTGGGCCTTGAAGGTTTTGGTAACCCGGTCTACAAATTCATTTTCATCTTCGTTTTTACCCTGTTTAAGCTGAGGTTTCTTAATCGCCCGGACAACTACTTCTTTCAATTTGGGCCTGGAGATAAAGTAAATCATCAGCTGTAGTCTCATGGTCCACGCTCCATAGATATCTGGAGTTTTGGCATATTTCCATTCATAACCGGTTTCCCCATTGTTTAAAATCATATCAATAATGTTCTTAATTGCATATCCTTCTCTATATTCCAGTGCGGTTTGCTCAACTTTACACTTACCTATGATCTTGGCTATCCCCTTTTTCTTCAATTCATAATAGGCGTTTGCAACTCCGGTTACACATTTAACTTCATTGGGGACCTTACCTTCAGGAAATCTGGATCTGAGTTTTGCCAGTTTTTTTTCTGCATCAATAATATGAGTATTCAGACCGGAATAAAAGCCAGCCATATATCCATGGAATATACTGGATGTTTCAGCATTGAAGGAGGGTTCTAGCAATCTATATCCCATTAACCAGGCAAAGAGGAATTCTCTCAAGCATGCCTTATAAGTATTCAGATACGAATAAGAAAGTATCGGCTGCTTCATCCTGATGTACTCGATACATCTATAATGTTCCTTGTGCCGACAGAAGCCTGGTTTGTGATCCCGGATGTAGTACAGGCAGGGCTTCCGGGTGTCATCATGATCCAGGCATATTGGAATGTGTGCCATATCATTTTATCCTCTCAGTCCTCTCCCCGGCATGGCAGTACAGCTGAAATCTGGGTAGAAGGCTGTACCGGAGATCCACAACCGGAGAGAAGTTTGATTTACTGTTGAATTGAATTTCCCAGATTCCATGTTAAGGAAATAATATCAGATAAATTTGGGCGTGTCAAGAGAAAAAAATAGGTATGATTTCTCACTATTCAGACCGGGATAATAGTGTAAAGGTGAGGGGCTGATTTCTGGAAATAAAACTTACAAGATATCTGAAAGGGTTTTACATAGGGTAGTACAAATCCAGGCCGAAATAAAGTGATATCATTTTGCTAATTTTCGTTAAAATATTTCCTTGGATTAAAATTAATGAGAATGATTCTCAATAGCCATGAAAAAGTGAAATTTTTGAAAAGTGATATGGAAAATTAATAACAGTTTAGAATTATATATTTACAGGCAAAAAACCCAAAGTGATATATGTAAAGGGAATTACATAAGTGTGGAGTATTAAATATTGGTATTGCACCTATATATAATACTCTTTACATAAGGATTTTGAGAGTTTTGAAAAGGTGGGCAATCAGAGATCAAGAAAACAATTTCAACAATTGGTTCCTGACCCCTGACTGTAAAGGTGAGAGTGTCAAGGGAGTAGGTTTTTATCCTTCATGTAGAGGTATCGGTATTTGATAATTTTGTACTGCCGGTTTAATTCCCAGATCTTAATAGATCGGGTTATTCCGAATTGCCAGATCTTGGCGAGCTTCCCGGACCGGGCGGATTCTAAAATATGATACATTGCCAGGGATAACAATATAACTATTACTATACTGCCTGCCAGGGCTGCGAGAAGTCCCCAGGATTGCGCGGGTGTCATTGGTAGGTACATTGTGTTGGGTTTCCTTTCCCCCTGGCTTGCTTGTCCCTCCAGGGCATAAACATTAAACATTCTCTTCTCTTTGCGTTATACGGTGGGTCCTTCATTATCCCGCAAGCACAATTCATGGGCTTACAGCAGTAATATCTGCGGCATGTTACTTTTATAGGGCAGATTTTGCCCGGACAATGTAGAGGCATTTTATTTGATCTCCTTTCACGATTATAAATTTCAGTTGTTAATAAGCCCGTTTTCCATTAATGAATAATATTTACCATCAGCAATAATAAGGTGATCTATTAAGTTGATGCCAATTATCTTCCCGGCCTCCTGTAACCGCTTTGTTATGGTGATATCGTCAACGCTCGGATGTGTATCCCCTGATGGGTGATTATGACAGGCAATAATACTTGCCGTATCTTTCATAATGGCAATTTTAAACACTTCACGCGGATGCACTGGGCTTGTATTGAGCGAGCCGAGAGAAACCAGCTCAATATAGTTAATCTGATTTTTAGTATTCAGTTCCAGTATCCAGAAATGTTCTTTGCTCCTGTCCTGTTCCGACACCTGATTATAAATCTCCCGCATAATAGTGTTCACATCCTTACTGTTTTTCAATGACTCTTTCATATTTTCTCTTACTGTCATTATTGGGGGTTCCTTTCCAAATCTATTTTTGCAGCCTTGATTAATAAGTTAATATCATCATTGGCCATGATTGGGATATATTGAATTATCCCGTTTACTATAATTACCTGATAAAGTATGTGTGTCATACGTCATATCGCCTTGTGTTGATGTTCTTGAAACAATCCCTACCAAGACCTATCAGTATGCATGTACATGTAATCTCCAGCGTAATTGGCTGTGTTCTGTACTGTACTGAGTCTGCCTGTCTTGATTGCCTGATCAAATGCTGCTGCGCTGTCCCTGTAAGTAAAACTGTCTATCCTGTTTGATGCTATCATGGGGGTTATTCTCCTTTCTATTTAATTATTAATCTCATATCATAGAATATCACGAGTGATATCACTTGTCAAGCCACTAAATGTTGTGACAAGACATATAAACTATCAATATATAGTGACAATTTAAATAATGATGATATCATTGACAATTACAAATCTATACATTATTATATAAATAAAAAATGGAGGTTACAAATGACAAGATTACCAATTAATTTAACTGATGAACAACACACCTTAATTAAAGCTGAGTCAATTAGGACTGGGATATCGATATCAGAAATAATGAGGATATTAATTGATCGCATGAAAGTTAGAAAGAATAAAACAATTACAAAGTTATTTTTCCGGCCTGTTAATAGAACCGAGTGGAGGAATATTATAAAACGGAGAGATAACAATAAATGTCAAAACTGTGGTATACAGGGGACTAAAAAAACTGTAGATGCACATCATATAATCCCAATGAAACAAGGCGGTAAAGATGAAATTACAAATGGGAAAACACTTTGTAAGCCCTGCCATAAAATAGAACATTTATATTGACAGGTCAATCAAATCTATGTTATTGATAGGTTATGGAGCAAATCAGGAAACATATCAAAAATAAAGCTAAATTACTTCCCGGACTTAATCGGCCTGAACAGGATGCCATTGCAATAAGTGATATTGATTTTGCCAAGCCTTGGAAGATATTAGGCCGTCCACGTCTGTATAACTCACCGGCTGAGATGCAACAGATCATAACTGCTTATTTCAATTACTGTGAAGAGAATCAAACCTTTCCCATGATTACAGGACTGTGCTTGTATCTTGATATGGATAGGAATAGGTTATTAGACTATGAAAGTAATAAACATACAAGTGAAGATTCAGGTCCATATACAGGCATTATCAAAAAAGCTAAGATGTACATTCACCATTGCCTAGAGCATAGATTATACAGTGTGCCCAACTTTGCACCTTATATATTCAGCCTGAAAGCCAATTACAAATGGTCAGATCAACCGGATCAAGGGGACAATATCCCGGCTGGCATCGGCAACCTGACCTTCATTAAAGTTGAGAATATGCAGGTTGTTGGCGCTCCTCCTGGGCAGATAACTATTGAGAAGAAAGAGTAAATCCGGCAATTACACCTGGTCCGCCCATCCCCCGGTCCATAGGATTACATCTAAGCTCGCCTGCCTGCCCGGTCAATAGTACAGCATGTTCCATATCAGCGGACAACTGGCCTGCCTGCCCTCACCCCTCATCCGGTTGACATTCCCACGCTTGCCAGCTTCAGGCATTTCAATTTGCCTGCCGCTGCTCCTGTCCCTGCTCAATCCAGATCCCCATTCCATTCCTATTTCAATTTCAATTCCTATTCAATTAAAGAATTCTTTCCTAATTTGCTATAGGGGCCAAAGTTCATTGGAGGTATAGCCTGTCTATATATATCCCAGCTCTCACCTTAATCAATTTTTCAAAAGGGATGGGGGGGGTTGCTTTTAAGGGGTAGGGGTGTTATTATATTGAAATTTTTTAAAAAAGGGGGTGTATATGCAGGAGAAAATCTACAAAAGGGAATGTGTGTATTGTAAGCGAAAATTTGAAACCATTAATGAAACAAAAAAATATTGTAACTCTAGGTGTAAACATAATATGTCAAGAGTTAAACGTAGAAGATCGAGGTGGTATGTGGGTTCCCGTATATGTTTGCTCTGTAAAAAAGAATTTGAACCAAAAAGAAAAGATGCCTGTATATGTTATCGGGATTCTTGTCGGGCAAAAGACACTCCTAAGAGTAGGGCCAAGGCAAGGGCCGAAGCAAATAAGATCGGTTGGGAAAAAATCATAATTGAAAAAGGGATGAATAAATGTAGTAATTGTGGATACAATAAATATTTTGGTGTAATAGATTTTCATCATGTAGATTCCAAGGGGTCAAGTGATTTAATTAGTTATATTATTAAATGTATACCCACCCCAAAACGAGTTGATGAATTAGATAAGTGTGTTGCTTTATGTGCAAATTGCCATAGAGAGAAGCACATAGAGGAAGGTACTGTGGGAAATTTCAATGGTATATATTACAATGGGTATAAGAAAAAACTATCTCCTTCATTGAATTTAAAAGGGTGATATTTTCTACCTATTAATATATAGAAATTAAACTTGACACAATGGTTATATCATGATATTGTAATTGCCATGGAATCACAATTTCTGAATGATCCGGACAAGACAGTCAATACCTATACAGTTGATGAGATACGGGGCAATCCTTATATGGGAGCTGAATATTATCAGGTTGGGCCTAAGTTTAAAACCATTTTTTTATTTGGCAAGATGCTGGATGAGATAGCGCCGGATCTGGTTGTAAGAATTGGGGATCGAATAAGAATAACCACTGGGGAACACAATAGAACATTGAAGATTGAGAAGGTCTAACATGATAACCAGACGTAATTTCATAAAAGGAATAGCTGCATTTGTAGCTGTGCCGCTTATGGCAAAGGTTGTGATGTTTGTGCCGAGTGAATTGAGTTGTATATCTGCTACGGAAATATCAAATAGAGCATTAGAAATATTGAGACAACCCGTTTATGGAAAAAGTCCCGCTGTGATGGCCATGAAATTACAAGGTGAGTGGAGAGAAATATATGAACATTATAAAGGAGCGTTTAAATGAACTGGTTAAACATATTCAGCAAAAGGCCGATAGATTTCGATGTGGATGTTAAGCAGCTGGGGGATTGGGTGTTTTTCTTTTACAGTGATATCCGGTACCTCAGATCTGTATATCTAAAAAACGGGGGGCTTTTAAAGGTGCATAGACTAAAAGGATTTACAAATAAAAATAAAAAAGCGATCCATACAATGAAGGGCAAAACATATACCCTTGGGCACGAAATGGAACATGCCTTGGGACTAATAGGAGATGACGAATGAAAAAGACAATAGTAATACTCGCATTAACATTACTCATGGGCTGTGCATCAACAACTGAGATCGTCTGGCATGATGGTAAAACGATAACCATTACAGGGGCTTCTGATGAGGTAGTAACCGCTAAGATCGGTAAGGATGAGGTCATAGCTGACCGGCGCGGCAAGGAGAACATCTTCCAGTCATTTGTTAATATGCTGATGTTTAAGGGTATGAGTACGGAGGCGAAATAATCAATAAAACAGGTATTGTGATAGACAGTTATAAATTACATGTATTCAAGGACAGGTTGAGGGAACAGGGATTTAAATTTAAAGTAAAGCCCGGACCGTTTCCAAAGGCACTTTCTATACTGGTGGACACAGATAAAACCACTGAAGAAATGGAACCCATTATCAGAAAGATAAATGAAGAGGCAATAATAATATGATAAATTTCAATTACAAATTTGACTGGACATCCAACGACTCTTGGGCACTCCCGGATGGAGAGGAAATGGGGAAAGTGTTGTTTGAAAAAGTGGATTCCATGGTGGGACAGGGATCTATCCTGACTAAAAACAAGGGGGTATGTATCCAGGCCGGAGGTTTTTTCGGGTTATGGCCGATACGATATGCCCAGGATTTTGAGTGGGTAATTACCTTTGAACCAATGGAGGAATCTTATGCCTGTCTTATGGAGAATATCCGGCGGTGTGGAGCAGATAATATAATTGCTATTAATGCAGCACTTGGATATGAAATGGGCACTGTTAATATGCAACATGCGGTCAGGAATATCTCTTGGGGAAATTCTCATGTACTGGAACAGGGGAACGATTTATCCTTCCATACCAATGAAGTCACTGAGGACATTATGATTATGGCTATTGATGAATTCCCTAATCAGCAAAAGCGAATAGATCATATAGCGCTGGATGTGGAAGCACATGAATTACTGGCGTTGAGAGGGGCAGAAATAACCATAAATCAATGGCATCCGACAATTGTTATAGAGGAACGCCTGCTTGCTCACACTAAAAATTTAACAGAAGCAAGGGACTGGTTAATTGAAAAGGGATATGAACTGGCTGGTCAAATTGAAGTGGACCTTTATTTTGTATGGAAAGGCAAGTAATGGATCTCATAGACGGAACAGGATTTGTAATGAAAGCGGTACATTTTCTTATTGAAGAACATTATATGCAACATGGAGTAATTCCCAATATCGTTCTCGTCACTCCGAAACAGTATCATCTATTAGAGAAAGCATTCAAGTTTCAGAACTGTTTCTGTAAGGACCCTCAGGGCCGGGCGAAACGATACATGACATATACAGTAGCGGGTAAGGTGGTCCGCATGGTCATGGAAGGGGATGAATACAGTAAGGCAGGGCAGCAGATCAAGGCGGGTAATGATTTATTTAAAGGGAGAAATAATTAAGATGACAAGAATACTCGCAAATCTACCAGATGATATGCACTTGAAATTAAAGGTAATGGCCGCTGAAGAGAAATTCCCTAAATGCAAGTCCATAGCGAAGTTGATTAATCGGGCACTGGATATTGTATATGGAAATAGAGGGAAAAATTCAGGTTATACTGTCTTGGAGCTTCACGAAGATATTCAAAATAAAACTCATAAAAAGAAAATCCGCCCTGTCCTTGGTGCCCCGGAACCTCAGGGAGCTGAAGCAAAGTTTGCCAAACAGGTAGCAGCGGAAACTAAAAAGGTAAAGAAGATAGCAGCTAAAACCCCGTTGCCGTTTAGGTTTGTGCCATGAATATATTATTGAATCTCAAAGACAGATCTGAGGTAGCCTTTCCGCCCGGAAGAATAGATGAAGATGGTACCTGTAGTTTTTCTACCCCCAGATGTCGGGCTAATTGTAACTTGAAGCGTAATTTTTTTCAGGAAAGAGCTTATACTTATTTTAAAGAAAACTTCCCAGAAAAAATTGTTAGAAAAATAATTGAAGATACAAAAGCTCGACATGTAGAATGGTTCATTACTGGAGATTGCCCGGATGATATGACAGTTAAAATCAATGCAGTTATGAGGTCTTTAGCGGGAGATGGTTTTACTCAAAATGGCTTTACCCGGAATGAATTGTTGTGGTATAAATCTCATAAAATAATTAATTTCAGGATGGCACTTACCGTAGAGGACATACTCAAGGCCCAGCGTATGAGTATATTTGGATTAACGGCTTATCCGAATTATAATAGCTGGACCTGTGATATTTTCTATCGGGGAGATATGGTAATGAATTGTGGCGGGGGTATTGGAACCTGTGGAGCAGGCTTTGTAACAGAAGGAGAGGAAGTTTATCCTGAGGATTGTATCGAGTGTTTAGATCATGTTCGGGGCTGTTTTTATGAATTCAAAAAGGTAGCATGAACAAGAAAAAAGGAAAACAACTTAAGGAACACGCATATAAATTATGGCCCGATGCAAAGGGCCGCATATCCGCCATAACCGGAAAGCCATATACAACCTTTAAAAATTTCTATCGGGCGGTAAAGAAAGCTTATGTCCCAGATTCCAGAAGCATGTGAACATTACAGGTCTACATGTGGGTGCTTGAAAAGATTAAAGAAAAATCAGGTCCCGACAATTGATCAGACCCGGTTGCATGTCTATCAAGGTGATAAAATAATTCCGTTTTGTAAGTGGTGTAATGGCAAAGAAACGATTTAAAAAGCCCAAACCCAAAGACATAGAGATCTATCCATTTGATCCTCATCCTCAAATCCATGTGCCCAAAGGTCATAACGGCTGGGAAGGGTACGATCCCAAAATCCATAAGACCTGGTACCAGACAAATTATTTAGAACTCTTCAGGGAAATCAAAAGGGACCCCGATACAGCAATTCCAAAGCTCCGGCAAATTCTAATATCGGATCTATGGTTTATCTGTTACTTCATAATGCCCTTGCCTGATGAAGTTAAGGAGTTGTTGAATCAGCCTTTTACCGTAGGATACGCGGGGAAGATCCAGAACGGTCCGATAACCGGTACTCTCGATCTCGTAGCGCGGGAACATTTCAAGGCAGTAGATATTAATGAAAATGTATTTACTTCTGAGGGTTGGAAAAAACATGGGTCATTAAAAGTGGGCGATAAAATATATGGTTCTAATGGAAATCTTTATAATGTTACAGAACGCACTGAAATATTTACATCTGCTGATTGTTATAGGGTTGTATTTGATGATGGATATTCAGTTGTTGTAAGCGGAGAACATCTATGGGCAGTAGAAAAACGTGGTCATCATAAACGAGAACCTATGATCATTGAAACAAAAAAATTATACAAACATCAACATAAACCAGATAGGCGATATGCTGTAAAAGTAAATGCTCCCCTTAAATCCAGCTTGAGGTTTTTTGAATTATTGCCAATAGATCCATATACATTGGGAGCATGGTTAGGTGACGGCACTCGTATGGATGGGGTTTTAACTTGTCAAGATAAGGAGGTCTTTGATCGTATATCAGAATTCTTTATTGTTGGTAAGGGTAGGCCGAGCAAGCCAATAACAAAAACGATAAAAGGGTTGAAGGTCAAGCTTAGAAATCAGCAATTGCTTGATAATAAACACATCCCCGAAAGATATTTTAGGGCTTCTGAACGTGATCGTGTTTCATTATTACAGGGACTTATGGATACCGATGGTACTTGTAATCCCCGTGGAACTGCAACTTTTGTTAATAAGAATTTCAGGCTCGCATCGGATGTTCATATGCTATGTTGTACTCTTGGGTTAAAACCTCAGTTTAATAGTTTTTCACAAGATCACGGGGTTGTATATTATGTATCGTTTCAAGCATATAAAAAATATCCTATATTTCACTTAAAAAGGAAACTGAAAAATTGTAAGAGTGGTGATAGAGTAGCTAGGCGATTTATAAAAGATGTTTTTAAGGTTTTGTCTATTCCTGTATCGTGTATTACTGTTGACAGTCCAGATGGTTGTTATTTAATTGGGAAATCCATGGTTACAACTCACAATAGTACCTTTATAACCATAGGGGAAACCATCCAGTACAATATGCAATTCCCGAATAATGCCAATGCAATATTCTCCTATAACCGGGCAACTTCTAAAAGGTTCCTGAGAGAGATAAAGCAGATCTACGAGAATGAAGATCATCCGGGCTGCAGACTTCTCCGTATGATGTTCCCGGATGTTCTATGGAGCGATCCTAAGGCCCAGGCTCCCAAATGGTCTGAAGATGAAGGGCTGGTTCTCAAGCGTAAAACGGTATCAAGACATTCCACAATAGAAGCATGGGGTCTGCTCGATGGTATGCCTACAGGGGGTCATTATCATAGGCGTATATATGATGATCTGGTAACTGAGGATATCGCTGCTTCTCCGGGAGAAATGGAAAAGGTTAAATTCAAATTTGACTCTTCACAGAATCTGGGAGTTATGGCTGGTGGCCGGCACCGGGTAGCAGGGACAATTTACGCTTACGACGATCCGAATTGTTATGTCAGAGACAAGATTGAAATTATCAACGGTGAGGAAAAACCGGTATATCATACTCGCCTATACCCCGCTACTGATGACGGTACTCCAGATGGTAATCCTGTTCTGGTATCTCCTGAGCGTTTACAGGAGCTTAAAAATACCCAGACGTTCTACTGCCAGCAGCTTTTAGATCCAGTGCCCGTAGGAGAAGCAAAATTAGACCCCGCTATGTTTATTGATATTGAACCGGAAATGATTCCGCATAAACTCTTTAAATTCGTAATTGTAGATCCAGCAGGGGACAAGGAAACTCAAAAGGGGGAAGATGACTGGGCAATTCATCTCTTGGGTGTGGAACCCTATATGGATGATATTGGTGCTTCAAATGTATATTTACTCAACTCCAAAATAGAGAAATTCGCCCATGCCCAGGCCATTGACGCGATATGTAAAATGTATATAGATGGCGGCAGGGTAGAATGTATAGGCGTGGAAAAGGTTGGGCTTTCTTCAGTGGAAATTCATGTAGCCAATGCCATGAAGGAAAAAGGAAGATTTCTTTCTACAAAAGATGGATCTATCAGGATCCTCACTCCAGCAGGCAGGCAAAAAGACGGTCGTATCATGCAGGGAATGGATTGGCCATTAAAGAATGGGAAACTCCATATCTCCAAATCAGTGCCCAAGGCTTATAGAGATCGTATTCTCCAGGAAGCCCGGTTCTTTCCTAAGTGGTCAAAGAAGGATGGTCTTGATGCCTGGTCATATCTTTGGGATATTCTTCTGGACTTTTCTTTCTTATTTCGCAGTGAGAATGATGAGGATGACAGGGACGCAGAAAAGAGAGATGTGGAAGCAAATGAGTTTGATCCCCTGAGGGCATAAGAATGGAAAATAAAATTGAATTTATAAATTATGACAATGTTTATGTGAATGGCGTAAAATTCATAGTCTGTTTAAGATACTTTCGAATAACTACTTCTGGTGAAGTTGAAGAATCTAATAACAATGAGCATTTCTTTAAATGTTACAAGTCAAAGTGAGGGCATAAATGGACAAAATAGATAAGATATTTACAATTGCTGGAAGTATCGTAATTATATTTTTTGGTGTTTGGATATTAATGAGTGCTTTTAACAATACACGCGTTACAGTTAAATTTCAAGATCCTGAGACATCCTATAAGAACATATACATTCAAGAAGAAAACGGGGATGTAATTGGGGGAACTATCATCGGTGATTGCTGGTGGTTTGCGAGTGCTAAGACAGATATTCGATATCGTGGCTGTATTAATAATCGTAATGTTAAACAGGCTCTAGATGACATGATGAAAGAAATCCCACCTGATTTAAAGTGATATCACTTTACATTCTTATTATATTTTCTCCTTGACAAGATGATATCCTTCTGATATTGTTTGAATAATTAGATAATATTTTCAAAATCTTTTAGTGGTAGGTGAGAGATTGGTAAGTAAAGCCAACGAGATAGCCGAAACAGCCGCAGTGGTTTTTAAAGCTGGCTCTATTAAATGTGGAGTCGGCTTTTTTTACGATATATCAGACACGAAATCATGTCATATGTCTTTCATGTTTGATATCCTTAAAACCCATCCTGATTACTTCCCGGATAATATTAAAATGGACAGTCTTATGGATCTGATCCATCTCTATTCAGATAAGGTATTTGACAGTTTGACTCTCTGGCGGGGCGGGGAAATTGTTGGGGGAATTTATCTTGATAATTATATACAGGATATCTGCACCGCTGATATCAATATATTTCTGAAACGTCATCGGGTGAATCCTGAATATACCTCAGGGCTGCTATTAACTGCCATTCGGCATTTCATGTTAAAGCACGATCTGAAACTTATCGGATCTATAATTGAAGTTGATAATGATGCCTGTTTAAAATTGGCAACAGCTGTACGCGGGGAAGTTACTCATATAATGAAGGGGTACAAAACCGTAGGCGGAGTTTTGAAGGATTGTGTCTATGTCAGTGTTTTGAGAGAGGGGGTCTTGAATGGGTAAAGGTGGAGGCGGGGGCGGGTCAGATAATATCAGCCGGGAATCTCTGGATCTGCAAAAGGAAATGTTTGAATTCCAGAAGGAACAAGTTAAGTTAGCTAAGCAGGGCCGGGAATCAGAGGAAGCGAAACTCGCAGCTCAGGCTGAACTCACCACTCGATTAAATAGGCAGGGCAGACAATCCACTATTAAAACTATCAAGAAAAGGGAAAGTTTTGATATTTTCTTTGAGCAATTCAAAAAAGATCAACCTCTGGATATCCCTGATTCAGTTCCGGTAGATCAGGCATTACAAGATAAATTTAGAAGTGATATCACAACTGAACTGGGAGCTGAGTTTGATGCTCGGCTGGACAATAGAGGGTCTGGTTATGTATTTAGAGGTAATAACCCCAGTAAGCGGCTTATTGTAGATAGCTCAGGGAAGTTAATTACACAGACTAAAAATGCTGAACTAGGGGGTTTTGATGAGCTTTCAAGAGGATCTTCCTTGGCAACAAAGGATTTATTCATTTCCAGAAATATTGAATCCCGTACCAGCTCTGCAATCTCAACCGCTACTACTGCTGAGGATCGTAGGCGCAAAGAAGCTGAGAAATTACAATTACAATCTGGGCGTAAGGCCCATGGTGAACAAAAACCATTTGAAAGATTGATAACTTCCCCAGCTAGAGTTCGACAGGCCGGATTTCTAAGGAGAAATATATAGTGGGTGACGCTCACGAAATCAATACTGGAGCTGGTACCAGAAAACAGTTGAACGATATGCAGCTGCTGAAAAAGCATCTGGACTATCTCATAAGGATCCGGCAGCCCATGGATGATGGGATATGGAAAGATCTCGGGGAAAATCTTTCTCCTTACCGGGAAGATATGGTAGGCGGGGTAAATAATAAGGGGACCTTACAACGGGGTAGACGTAAAGCAACAAAGATATTTGACAGTTCCGCTTTGAATTATTTAAACATATTTGCTGATGGACTTCATGGCAATATGATAAATCCATCTATTGTATGGTTTATCCAGCGGCTTCCCAGACAATACCGGTTCCTTGAGGATATCCCGGAAGTTCTCGCCTGGATGCAGGATACCCAGGAAGTGATTTATTCGGCTTTCCAGAATTCAAATTTCTATTCCCAGATGAGGCAGTATTTTAAGGATGGGGGATCCATAGGCACCGCTAATCTATTTGTTGAAGAGGACAGTGTTGAAAACAGGCTGGTATTCCATGCGCTTCATCCAAGGGAGTCTTATATAGCTGAGGACAAATTTGGGAATGTAGATACGGTGTTTCGAGTGTTCCCGGTTACAGCCCGTGTTATAAAGGATATGTTCGGCCTGGATAAAATGTCCATGACAGCGAAACAGGCTTATGCAAATAATCCTTTTACTGAAATAGATATTGTCCATGCTGTTTATCCTAATGATGAATTTGATAGAAGTAAATTGGGTAATAAATTCAAGAAATTTGCCTCAAGATGGTTTGAACGTGACGCAATTGATAATTCTCCATTCCTCAGGGAAAAAGGTTATGATAACTTCCCGTTTCATGTATGGAGGTACTACCGAGGGGATCCAGGTCCTTATGGTGATTCTCCGGGAGTATTTGCCCTTGCGGAAATTATGGGGCTTCAGGCCATGCGCAAAACCTTACTCCGCGCCGGGCATATATCTACAGATCCGGCCTATAATGTTCCGGGGGAAATGAAGGGTAAGGTTAGAATCCATCCGGGCGGTATGAATTACATCGGCCCTGATTATAATCGTATCATTCGCCCAGTAACTACAGGTATTCAATATCCCATAGGCAAAGACATGGTTGAAGATTCACGTGAGATATTAAAACGTCACTTCCATGTGGACTTCTTTTTAATGCTTGAACAGGCTGAACGTCAGATGACAGCAAGAGAGGTTATTGAGCGCATGGGAGAAAAGGCTTCTATCCTGGCAGCTTCAATTGGCGATCTTACAGTTATGCTGGATTCTATTATAGATACAGTATTTGATATTGAATTTAAAGCCGGAAGAATCAGTAAGCCGCCGAGGATTTTAAGTGAAGTTATGGGCGGTCAGAGAATCCCTACTGAATATCAAGGACCTCTTGCTCAGGCTCAGAGGCGCTTATTTGAAACTCGTGGGATTGTGGACTCTCTGGAGATGACGGTACCTTACATGGAGTTTTTCCCGCAAGTACAGGATCTTATTAATACAGACAGAACCTTCCGGGATCTCCTTACTTCATTTGGCTTTCCTCAGGACAATTTAAATTCTATTCAAGAAGTGGAAATTATTCGGGAAAATAGATCTCTCCAGGCTCAGGAAGAGGGAACAAAGGTTGATATGGAAAGAATGAGCGCCTTATTAAAGGATCTTTCTCAGGCTGATAAAAACAGCGGGGGTAAACTTGCTCCTGCAATACAGCAAATTCTGGCTCAATCAGGAGTCCAGTCCCCAGGGGCGGTACCGGTATGAATGAAGAAGAATTACCAATAGAGATGAGAGAGAGGTCAAGGGAGAATTTCCGGGAGTTGTTTTCCGGGCCTATGGGTCGAGATGTCTTAAAGGATATCTTGGATTTACTTTATTTCTTTAATGACAACCTTCCTGCTGAAATGGTAGAGGTTGCTAACGTAGGGAGAAAGATAGTCGGTATGTGTGGATGTGCGGATAATCCAGAACGCACAAAAGAAGAAATAATCAACGGGCTATTTAATACTCCAATGTTTACAAAAACTTATAAAGATGAAGGGGGAGATGATGAAGAGGAAGACGAAAATTAAGGGAATTTTGTTATCGGTTTTATTAGTCATATTAATGTCTGTGTTTTCCTTTGCAGCAGAATTCAATGTGCCCCCTGAAAACAACTGGGGAGAATACGGCAATCAGGACGCTTACTGGAACGCGGGTTATTTTAGAAACCTATATTCCACATCTTCTAAAATTGTTGGGACATCCCCTACATTAACAATTGGAGATGGCGGAGCAGAGGATATCTATCTAAGATTCGATGGATCTACAACAGAGGGCAATTTCAAGCTGTGTATTGATACTACTACTGGGGATTTTAACATTGACTCTGGAACCCTTACTGATGTATGTGGCACGAACTCAGCTATTACAATTACTGACTCGGCAACTCCTTCTGTTATTATAGATGTAACTGCCACTGAAGCACTCCTTATTAGACAAGACGCTGATGCCGCTGATGTCTTTGTTGTTGATACAACTAATAAAAGAATTGGGGTTAATGTTACGCCGACTGTTGGTTTTCATCTTACACAATCTGTAAATTCAAACATAGGTGGCTTAGCAATAGCAGACACTGGTGGTTCTAATTTTAGAATTTGGAGGTCGTCGGGTTCTGATCGAACAAACTTCAATTCTGGGACAGTTATTAAACATATCATGTTTGATACAGGCGTTACAGCCAGTACTCTACTGGACGTATCAGACACCCCACAGGCAGGATTGACAGGGGGATTGAAATATTTTTCATACGCAATCGCACTTACTGACGCTGCGGAAGATAATACCTGCACCCTTGGCGGTACCGGAGTTGCTGATTGTTTCGTATTACCGAATCCCACATCTCAGGGAAGATTAAAACTTCACACATCAAGCGCAGAATTTGGTTCGTATATCGTCAGTACATTAGGAGTTACTGTCGAAGCAGATGGTGATGCCGACCATGCGAACATGGAATTCAATGTAGCGAATGTAGCCGCCTGTGCTAACCTTAAACTTTGTGTTTTTGATTATGGGAGAGCTTTAACAGTAGATAGTATTTCAGAGGACACCTGTACTGGAAGCGGTGGCAGTGACTGTGACGGAGTATACACCGGGGTTACAACAACAGCGGCGGCGGCTGGCACCGGGGTTATCCTTACTGTAACTATAGCAAGTGACCTTATTACCGTAGATGCCATTACATCAGGTGGACTTAGTTATGTTGTCAATGAGACTCTTACATTGACCGGATTAGTGGCGGCAGGATGTACTGAATGTGATGATGACGCTACTGTAGATATTGCCACAGAAGGACATGTAGGGATACAAAATAACTTGGCATCAGGGACAACAACCGTAATGGTTCAATTCTGGTATGACTAAAAAGGAGGATTATGAAACATTTATTAATAATATTATTGTTAATTCTAATACCTTTGACAGCAAACGCTGAACGGGACATCCCCGGCGTTTGGTATGAAAAGGGTAATCAGTGGGACAAAGATGAAGTAACCATGGAAATAGTATGGCAGGCGTTACATATTATGGACTGGTATCAGACTCGCCAGATTGTTGATGATCCGAATTATTGGGAGATGAACCCGCTAATCGGTAAGGATCCTACCCGTGGGCAAGTCAATTCCTGGATGGCTGGATTTGCTGTAGGGCATTTAGTTACGAGTCACTTTCTACCAAAAGAATATAAGAAGTGGTTTCAGGGGATATCCCTTGGAGCAAAAGGAGCAACTGTTATTTGGAATTACAGAGTAGGACTAAAATTTTAAAGGGAGGAATAAAAGATGACTGAACAAAACACCGAAACCGGAGAGCAGCAGCAACAGCAGCAAGGTGGAGGGGAGCAGCAGGGAGAACAAAACTGGTTGACTTCCGTACCTGAAAACATTAGAGGCCATGAGGTATTCAAAGGGATGGACAAGGCTGGAGATGTATATCAAAAGCTGACTGATTTATCTGATGGTGCCAAAAATTTCGAGGGGATGGTAAGGATACCTGGCAAGGATTCTTCAGCTGAGGAAATTGCAACATTTAACAAGGCTTTCGGCCTACCCGAAAATGCAGAGGGGTATGAGATTGTCCGGCCTGAAAACATGCCTGATGGAATGGTATATGACGAAGCTCTGGAAACAAAGTTTCGTGAAGTAGCCCATAAGACAGGCATGAAACCAGATCAGGTTGCTGCGGTTGCCAAGCTTGTAAATGATCACGGTATGGAAACGTATGCCGAAATTAACAAGATCCTGGATGACCGGAAAACAGCAGCCGTAGAAACTTTAAAACAACTCTGGCCAGGGGATAAATATGCCCAGGAGAATGATAGAGTTTTTAAAGTTATGACAGCTTTTGCTGGTCAATCTGAAATTCCTGAAGGTTTCGGGGGAATAGAGGGATTCAAGGGTTGGTTAAAAAATTCCGGTATGGTGAATGATCCCGTTTTTAACTGGATGGCATCAAAGATGTTTGATCATATCGGTAATGATGATCTCTTTCTAAAGGGCGGAGCTGCAAACACCAGTACAAATGTTCCCGTTGAAGAACAGTTCTTTAGCGAGTCCATGGGTCACAAGAAAAAATAGTAAAAATAATAGGAAGGAGATAAACGATTATGGCAACAAACCTGCCGTCACTATACACATTAGTTGAACAGGCAAAGCAGATATCTCCTGAAGGAAAGCAGATGAGGATTGCCGAGGTAATGGCAAAAGAAATATCAATGGTTGTTGATATTCCTTTCTATCCTTCTAATGATATCTGGTCGCACAAATCGTTAAGAGCTGCTTCTATTCCTGCCGGTACCTGGAGAGGCGTGAATGAATACGTTGCTTCAGAAGTAGCGCTGGATGATGAAGTTCTTGACGTTATCGGAATTTGCGAAACATTTGCAACATACGATATTGAGTATATTGATAATATGCCTGATCCTATGGCCGCAAGGTTAAGAAAAGCGAAAAGGTATATTGAGGGGTTGGCGCAGACATTATGCTCTGCGTTCCTGTATTCCAACAATCAGGCAACTCCGAAAAAGCCGCATGGTATTGCTCCACGGCTTAACGCTACAGGCCGCTATGTTATTTCCAATGGCGGATCTTCAGCTCTTACATCCATCTATGTAATTAACTGGGATGAGGATACTGTATATGGAGTGTATCCGAAAAACTCGGAAGCTCCTAACGGAGATCCCTATCCGGTTATGCACAAAGATCTGGGTGAGAGAGTGGACGTGAATTCAAGCGGTAATAAGCTCAGGGTTTATGAGGACAACTTCAAGATGAAGGCTGGACTTGTCATTGAGGACAACCGGGCAATAGGTCGAGTCTGTAATGTCCCCTCAGCTACAGCTGCAACACAGACATGGGAAAACGATCTCATAGTCCTGATGGACAGAATGAAAACCGGACCGGGCACAAGGATATACATGAATGAAGCCATGATATCCGCTGCCAGAATCAGGATGAAGGACAAGAACAATGTTCACTGGACTCCTGATGGTGGTAAGGGCCTATTCGGAGAATCTGTCATGAAGTTTGATGAAACTCCAGTGCGGAAAATTGATTCCGCAATCCTGCTGAACTCTGAAAGTTCGGTAACATAGAAAGGGGGCTAGGACTATGATTGATGCTCAGAGATTATTTTCAGATGCACAGGCAGTAGTAGTAACCATTGATTCAACAACTACTATTGATCTTGGCGCCCTTGTGGATGACCGGGGTACAGCGCTTACTGACAGGCATGGAACCATTTCAGATATGTGGGTCTATGCAATTGTTAACACAGCATTTACAGGCGGTACAAACATTGTTCCTAAAATGCAGGATTCATCCGATGATTCAACATTCGCTGATGTACCTGAAGTGGTGAACGCTGCTGTAGTATTGGCAGACCTTGATGCAATAGGTGATGTTCTTTTGAAGATAAAACTTCCTAAGAATGTTAAGCGTTACATCAAGCTTGTCTACACTGTTACAGGTACAATGTCCGCTGGTAAGATCGATGCTGGTCTTGCTTACTCATGGCATTTACCAAGGGTGCTGTTGCCTTAAATGAGTAAATATTAAAATCGAGGGGAGAGCTTAATTGTTCTCCCCTCAGATTAAGGAGGGTAAAGTGAAGAAAAGAATTTTAGATTATCTGATAATGTTTGTTCTTGTGATATTCGTATCTTCTGCTGCTGCTGTTTACCAGAATGATATTCATAAATTTGTAAGGATTGTATTTCCTCAGGTAACTTTTGGAGTGGGAGCTGAAATAGATCAGGGATTTACTCTTGATGGAAATACTGAAGATTTTTATGGATGTCTTGATGATTCTGCTGATACATTTATATTAGGGTTGGGTGCAGCTTGTGGAACTACCCCGGCTGTTACTATTTCGGATTCAGGGACTGCTGTTCCGACTGTAAAACTTACAGGACAGATTTCCCCTGTTGCTATTGACACTGGAGCATCAACTGCGATTACATTAACAGGTGCAGACTGTGGCTTAAAAACAACCATCAAAGATGCAACACCTACTATAGCGTATACATTGCCAGCCGTTTCTATTACTGGATGTTCATTTGAGTTTGTTCTGGGAATTGATATTACCGCTGATCATACTATTACAGCTGCAGCGGTCAGTATCATAGATGGTCAAATGGATATTAACGGTACTTACTTGCAATGTGAGAACGAAGATGCGTTTACCTTTAAAGCCAATGCCGCCCTTGTTGGTGCTTGGACAAAGGTTTATTCTGACGGAGTCAAATGGAATGTTCGCGGAGCTTCTACTGGTGGCACAAGTATAACTTGCACAACATAAGGTAAACAATAAATAAATTAAACGGAGGTATTTATGCCGGTATTCGTAGCCATTAAAGATAATTTCTGGCACACGCTAATCAAGGCAGGTCAGAAGATAGAAGCAACTGAGGAACAGCTTGATGAAGCATGTATTCGGGAGTTTTACATTACTCACGGTGAGGATGTTACAGAAGAACTGAAAAAGGTAGAAGTTAAGAAAAAAGAATTCAAAGAAGCGGATAAATTGAAACTCTTATTGGAAGAAGCGGGAATTGTTGTGGATAGTCGCTGGGGCCTGAAACGCCTGAGGAATGAAGTAAAGAAGAACAAAATTAAAACATAGAGGTAAGTTATGGCGGAGTCCGATAACATTCTGGAAGTAGCAAATGATGCTTTAATCAAGGTCGGTCAGAAACCCGTTGCTGCGTTAACTGACCGGCCTGATGATCTAAACCGGATCTTCTCTACACAACGGGATATTGTTCTCGCTATGGCTCCCTGGACATTTGCCATGAAGAGAAGCCGCTTAACAGCTGCGGGATTGCTGGATTGTTCAAGTAAGATCATAACAATCATCGGGAATACAGACCCTACAGCGGACACCATAGCAGATGATGGAACGGGATTTGTAACTGCTGGGTTTGTAGGCGGAGATAGAGCTTTGATTTCCGGCTCAGGCAATAACGTAGGATCTCATCCGATAGCTTCAGTTGTGGCGGCAACCCTTACCTCTGAAATCTATGGATCCCTTATAACTGAAACATTAACCAATGACGCAAATCTCAAGATCTATGCTCAGCCTGCTAATCGCTGGAGTTACAAATACGCAACACCTTCTGATTCTGTTCGGATATGGACTGTTAATGAGCGCACTGATGACGATCAAACATTGTGGGCGGAAGAGGGCGATTACGTAGTTACTAATGATATTGATAACGATCAGATTCATGTTAATTATATCAGTCAAGTATCAGATCCCGCTGATTGGAGTAAGCTTTTCAGGGAATGCTTAACTATCAAACTTGCTTCAGAACTCGCCATGTCTATTAAGGAAAGCTTAGATGAAAAGAAGATGTGGACAAAACATTTGGACTATAAATTAAAACAAGCTTTTGCCAGAAATGCTGATGATGGAAATACTGTTAAGAATATTGATACTTCCAGATCCAGTACCGGTTGGCAAAAAGCGGGGAGATAAAATGCCTTTAGGTGAACAACCATTAACAGAAGACGATAAAAAATACCGGGCCGAGTCTGACCTTGATGCTTTCAAGCGTGTTGAGGAAGTAAGGGTAGATCCTGAGCGCATGGCTATGATGGCCCAGTTAGTACAGAAGGAAAAGGTTGAGTTACAGAATATTGAACCGGCTTTGGCCCAGATGTTTCCTTCATTAATAATGTCCAGTAGAAATATCAATAAGGCCCATGGGGATCAAAGCCGTAGTGGTGAGGGCGGTCAAGGCCCTGGAGGTATGTAATTGAAAAGAGCGTTATGGGTTATTCTATTAATATTACTGCTCGTTATTCCTGCCTCAGCTGCAAAGATCTATGATATCTGGGAAGGTTTTCAGTCTGGTGAGCTTACCCCTTATCTCGATGGTCAAGTTGGTTTACAGGAATATTCTTCAGGTGCAAAAACCATGGAGAATTTCTTTCCGCGTGAACAGGGGCCGGTATCCAATAGATCTGGTTTTCGTTATGTAGCGGAAACAAAAACTTCAGCTAAACAATCGAGAATTATCCCCTTTGAGTTTTCAACTACTCAGGCTTATATTATTGAGCTAGGGGATTTATATGCTAGGTTTTTTGCGAATGAGGGGCAGATTCAAGATCCCGATGCTAATACCTTATTGCTTATCCATGCCAATGAACCTGATGCAACGGCTGGAACTTCGATTATTGATACGTCATCTACGGGTAGAATTCTGACAGCAGTTGCAAATGCTCAGACTGATGAGAGCAAGAAACAATTTGGGAACGCTTCATTCAAAACAGATGGTACTGGTGATTGGTTAACAGTTCCGAACTCAGCGGATTTTGACTTTTCGGGTGGGACTTTCACTTATGAATCTTGGGCATGGAATGATTTGACAGGTGGTGGGGCACAAAGATTATATTCTCAAGCCAAAGACGGAGCTACTTCAGATTATATTGAAGTAAATGTAATTTCAGATGGAACAATAACAGTACAGGTTAATAATACCTCATCTTCAGTTGTTACAGTAGTAAGTACCGCTGGTGCTTTTGTGGCAAGTACATGGCAACATGTGGCTGTTGTTGAAAACGGCAATGACTGGTTTATATTTGTCAGCGGAGTAGATAAGGCAGATACAGGCAATTCCGATACTTCAAGGTTAGCATCAGATGCAAACGAAGTTGTCATAGGTGGGTTCAATACTGGTTCGGGAATAACTGCTGGATGGAATGGTTGGCAGGATGAAATAAGAGTTTCTGATGTGGCAAGATACACTGCTAATTTCGTTCCCCAAACAGTTGAACACGGCAATGCTGGTGCATCTCCATATGAAATAGTTACAACTTATATCGAAGCAGATCTCGCTAGACTTCAATTTACCCAGTCCGGGGACACAATGTATATAGTCCATCCGGATTATCCACCCAGAACTCTTACTCGGACAGGACATGCTAATTGGACAATAGCTGATCTCGATATAATGGATGGGCTATTTTATTCCACTGATGAGATATCTGGATCCACAGTAAGCGCTGGAACATATAATGAAGCAAACTTAATTGACAATGATCTCACCACTGTAGGGCATACTCCAAATACCACAGGAGATGATTCAGGGGATTATTATCAATTTGTTTTTGCAGCAGCGGTAGACTTAGCCAAGATCCGCATCTATGTTGCAGGCGGAGCAGTCCAGGCAAATTTTAAAGTCCAGGTAGATCCTGATTCAGATCAGACTCATGATAATTATGAAGATGTTACTGGCGCAACAGTAACCATGGCAGATCAAGGGATCGGCTGGATAGAAATTGAATGGGAGAAATCAGATTATACAAATGCTTCTCAGGACTGGCGTTTAACATACACTTCCAATGCAATAACAGCTGGGAATATTAATCAGATTGAAACCTATTCCGTAAGTTATCCTTCATCATGGGGCGTAGGATCATTCCCTTCTTCAATAGTATTTTTTGAAAATCGTTTATGGTTTGCATATTTTCAAACTCTCTGGGCCTCAGCTTCCGGGGACTATAATAATCTGCGCATAGGATCTGAAGTTACAGATGCCATGGAGTACACAATTGGATCCGATAAAGTCAATACAATACAATGGCTATCTTCCGGTAATATTTTAGTTGCTGGTACTGCTGGCGGGGAATATAAAATCTCAGCTTCTAATGTTGATCAGGCTATTACTCCGTTGAATTTAAGAATAGTTAAACAATCATCATATGGATCTGAACCGCAAATGCCGGTGCAGGTTCGTGATGTTGTCTTATATCTCCAGCGGAACGGTAGAAAGATCAGGGAATTCACATATGAATTTCAGAGGGATCTATACGTTTCCCCGGATCTTACCCTTCTCGCTGAGCATGTAACTGAAAGCAGGATTAAATCCATGGCGTATCAGGCGGAACCCTTTTCTATTCTTTGGGCAGTTCGTAATGATGGGGACATAGCCGCCATGACTTACCGGCGTGAACAGGGAAGCGTTGGCTGGAGTAGGCACACAACTGATGGGGATTTTGAATATGTAGCAGTTATTCCCAGTATAGATCAGGGGAATGATTATGATGAATTATGGGCAATTGTTAAGAGGACTATTAATGGATCAGTTGTTAGGAATATTGAATTACTTCAGCCTGTATTTTCCAGAACAGGCAGCATAGAAGATGCGTTTATAGTAGATTCAGGATTTACTTATGATGGAGTACCTGCAACGGCAATGTCAGGTCTATCTGCTCTTGAAGGGGAAGAGGTGTCTGTATTGGCCGATGGGATATCAGTAGGCGCCACTGGATGCAGCTCTGCACAATGTACAGTTTCATCCGGGGCAATAACATTAGATACTGCGGCTTCTAAAGTTCACATAGGGATGCCATATATTTCAATTTTACAAACAATGAGATATTCAGCTAATTCTTCAGCGGGCACTGTCCAAGGGAGAAAGAAGAGAATTAATCAGGCGGTATTTAGGTTACTTAATACAAAGCAATTTAAGTTTGGCAATAACACAACAACTCTCAATGAACATACATTTGATTCTTTATTCTCAGGAGATTGGAGATTGGAACTCCCTAAGGATCATAATCTCGAAGGTTATGTAGTAATTAAAAATGATCAGCCTTTACCGATAACAGTAATTGCAATTATGCCGGAGGTAAATATACCATGATATTACAAAGTAGGTTCGATACAATTAATAAGAGAGGCTGTAGACCGGAACATCGGGAGAGGAATTTCATTGGTATTCTCGGAGCAATTCTAGGTGCGCTTGGCGGAGCAACCATACCCTCAGCTGTTACCTTTGGGACAATTGCTTTAGGCGCGGGTATCGGCCTTGCTGCTGGATCTCAAATAGATGCTGGAATTGCCAGATCAAACATGGCTGATCTAAACGCATTAAACGCTAAAAGAAATGCAGAGTTGACAATATCAAAAATCAGTTTGCAAAAGGATATCACAGACCTTACATTAAAACAGCATAAGGACAAAACCCAGAAACAGCTCAGGAAAATAGAACTAGCCCAGAATGTATCAGGTGCAGATCCTTCTTCTCCTTCATTTTTAATAACAGCGGAGAACTTTGCTGCTGATGCCCAGATAGATGCCTATGCTATTCAGGCCGCAGGATCAGCTGAAGAAGCTGCGCTGGTTGCAGAGAGAGCTGGATTTGAACAGGAAGCAGTTATTCAGGGAATGAAAAGAAAATCAGCCAGAACTTCTGGATTTGCCGGAGCCGGTGCAACATTATTAACAGGAGTGGGTAAATTTGCAGATGCAACATAAAGGAGAGCTATGCCGATAGTACCAGTAGATGAAAGCGTAGGGAAAAAACAATTTCAGAATGTAAAGGGTGGAGGGATCGGCACTCGTTCCGTGGATCCTGAAATAGCTGCGGCTCCATTTAATGCAGCTGCAAAGTTAGGCGCTGCTGCTGCTGGTTTAGGAGAGGCAATTCAAAATCGTCAGGCCCGACACAAAAAAGAAAATGAAGATAATTATGTAACCGAGTCTACCAATAGTTATAAGGAAACAATGCTGGGATTAATGTCCGATGAAAAGGTTAAATCCGGTAAAGATACATATGGAAATATCCAGCGATATGATGAGCTTGGACAGGAACATGCTGATATTTTCATGACGAAAGTTTCTGACCGGATTACAAATATGTTGAAAAGTAATTTTGCTACGGTTGATTTTAATAATCATAGTGCTTTGGCTTTACAGCAGGCTCAGGGGCGCAAAGACTATGCTGCAACGAACCGTGACAAGCGCACAGAGGTTGCTGGTAAGGCAGTTACATTAACTCCAACAAAGGGCACCTTGGATTCTGAATTAACAACTATTCTCAATGGTTATCAGGAAGATGTAAGATCCGGGATTATAAGTGCAGATGAGGCTCAGGCTTTATTTGATCAGGAGAAAGCTTTTTTGGCAAAACAGATGCTCGATACATTATCAGTTGATTCTCCTGAAACAGCAAAGGACATGATTGATACAGGGATCTTCAATGATTATTTAGACGGCAGTACTCTCCTGGAATTAAAAGGTAAGGCTGAAGCCATACAAAATGTTATTGAAAAGGACCAGCGGCGTGAAGCTGAGGAAGCCGAGAAGATCGAAAAGAAAGCAAAGAGGGATTTACATACTCAGTTTTCGTCTGATTTACAATTAGGTAAATATGAAAGTTTAACCAAATTTGTAACTACCGTTGCTAAAAGTTCTCTTGATGGCAGCGGAGATTATGGAATGAATACTTTATTTGTCAAGGGAAATACGTATTTTGAAAATAAAAGTAAAGATATCGATCCCCATACTCAATATGATCCAGATCAGGTTAAAGCTTTTAATAATGCTTTTAAGGCTCTTGCAGATAATCCGGGCGTAATATCCCTTGATACTCTCAAACAAGCGATTACAAACGCTTGGGGTGAAGGTTTAAATGGTGGAATCAATCGAACTCAATATGAAGGATATATCAAGCGTCTTGATGCGATTGAAAAAGCCCAGGACAAAAAAGCAGATCCAATGGAGAATGATGGATACAAGGCTGGTGTGTCTGTTATAACTTCTGGCGGTGCGAGTTCATTTCTTCCTCTGGATAAAACTAACCATTTGATAACCTGGGCCGATGCTTCTCCGCTTGAACGTCAAAAAGCTACATTTAAAATGATAGAAGCTGAAGAGAAATATAAAACCTGGTGGCTGGATAATCCAAATGAAGATCCCATGAAATATATCCGGGAAAGAGTTGAACCGCAGCAGAAAACTGAGAAGGAAGGGAAAATCAAAGCTTTTTTAAATGAATTCTTTGGAATAGCTGGGGTAAATGAATAATGGCTGACTTGGATATAAAAACAGAAGATAAGGCTTTCAAGGTTCAATTTACTAAAGGACCGGAACCTGCTCTCTGGCAGAAATTCAAAAACTCTATCACTCCCGGTATAGATCCTGAACGAGCTACAAGGGCCTTAATTGATTCTGAAGCTTTGGGGATATCCCCTTCGGATGCTTATAATTTCCAGGACAATTTAAATGATGTTGAAAAAGGGGATCCCCGGTTAAAGAATCTCAGGATGTCTACTGGCGAGAGAATTAATGCTCGTTGGGACAATGGAGTGCGTCATGCCAAAAAAGGGGCCCTGGGATATAACATGATATTCAATGATGATCCCGCCCTGGAAGAAGCAATTATCCAGCTCGGAGAAGATGATCAGATCCTTCATAATAATTTAGTTGAAAAAGCAATCGGGGCTTCAGCTGAAATGTTACCTATAATGATACAAGGGATAGGAGAAGGAGTAGAAAAGGGATTGATTCTGGGCGGAGGGGCCGCAGCTATAACAGCAATTGCTGGCCAGGCTGGGCCGCAAATCGCAACTCCTGAGGAATTAATTACCGTTCCCATAGCTTTCACATCAATGTTTACCGTAGGAACCACAGCCGGGACCTTGGAAAACATAATGAAAGTTGAAGCTGGCCTGGGATTCTTGGATATCCGTAGTTTAAAGGATAGTGAGGGCAATCAGATAGATCCCTTCATAGCGAAAACAGCAGCTCTGGGCATAGGATTAATCAACGGGGCCATAGAGGTAGCTCAGATCAAAACGCTCTTAAAAACTATTCCTGGGGGTGAGAAGCTGTTTCGACAGGGGATAAATGAAGTTACCAGGGATTTACTTACCCAGGGATCTATAAAAAGTATCGCTTCTAAATATTTAGCTAAATATGCGGGATTCATAACAACTGAAACTGCTCAGGAGCTGGCCCAGGAGTCCACAAATATATCAATTGAAGCTCTATCTAAATGGTTGAATAATAAATTAAAAGGTACTGATTTCAAGCAATCTACATTGAATTCTATATTTAATCGTCTTGCCGAAACTGCTGAGCAATCAGTTTTATCCTTTGCGGCTTTGGGCGCTCCAGGTACCGTAGTGTCCTTCGGCAGGGAAATTGGAGTGGATCTTTCTGAAGAAGCGGGCGGCGGGGAATTCGGTAAAAAATTCGATTCTCAAAAACATTCTCTTAAAGACTTCATTGAATCAAAGGGGGGACTGAATTTATCTAAAGAAGGACTGGGCGGGCTGGAAGGTGAGTTGAATATTGTTGCAGAGGAACCGGGCGGCAAGAAATTAATCAAAAAAGATAAGGGATTGTCTGTTGACGATATGTTACAACAAGCAATTGATGAGGGGTTTTTAGGTGAAGAAGCTACCCCGTCTGATTTCATAGAAGCTCTTACCGCAGATCTCCGGGCAGAAGGTACTGAGGGTAGGATATTCTCTTCTGTTAGGGATCCTGGAGCTGGTATAGAAGCTGGAGCTGAGGCTTTATTTGAAGCTGAAGAGGGTCTGGGAACTCAGGTAAAGGAGAGATTAGAGAAGCAGCTTAAATCTACTCAGCAGAGGTTGATTGCTGCTAAAGAAGAATTGAAGGAAGAACGTGGAAATTTAAAAGCAATTGCTCAGGCCCGGAAAACCGAAAAGGAAAAAGCAATTGCTGAGGAAAAGTTGTTATCCAAAATCCAAATAGCTACCGACAAAATTATAATTGAGGAAAGAGCTGAACAGCGTATCCAGGCAGCAATTAAGAAATCAGAGAAGAAAATAACTAAAGAAAAGAAGAAAACTGAGAAAATTATCAGCAAGACTGAAAAGAAACTATTAAAACAGGAAGCTAAATTACAAAAGGAATCTGAAGATCTTCAGGCGAAGTTTAAGGGGAAAACCGAAAAGGAAATTACCAGATTCAAAGAAAAACAGGCTCAGCTCAGAACTGATAAGGACATTCTCAAAAAGCGTAGGAAAACTATCAGCTCTATAATGTCTGAATTGAACCTGGAAGAAAAAGATCTCCGGGCTATTTCCAAACGGGATATCCGTTTGATGTCTAATTATGAATTCAAGAGATTTGCTGATGAGATGAGAATCAAGGCGTTACAACATGCTGAGAAGCTTCAGGCGAAAGCGGAAGTTATATTTACAATTAATGATATGAATCTCCACAAATGGCAGAACTACCAGAAAGCTTTGGGATTACCGGCTATAAGTAAAATGTCCACTGAAGAGTTACAGCAATTTGGCGCAGCGCTTGAGGGTTTTGAAAAGGATGATGTATTTTTGGGGCCGCGTACTCTTGAGGTAGTAGATCGGACTCCGCTTAAAGGTATCCGAACCTGGAGGCAAGCAAAGGAGCATTTGGCTAAGCGGACAGGAGTTACCGTTGAGGAACTATCCAAAATAAAGGTATCAGAGCTGGATGATTTCCGTTGGGATACTTCTCTATCTGAACGTAACGCTTTCTATGAAATGCTGGTTGAAGAAACAAATAAGTCTATGCTGATCTCAGGTGCTGCTTATCTGAACATCGAGAAAGAAGCTTTGAGGTTGGCAGCTGCTTCCAACAAATCCAGAGGGGTAGGGATCAAAGGTAAATTAATTCCACAAGATCCACAGATATTTGATTACCTTGAAGCTGATGAAGAAATAAAAGTTGACTTGGCTAAGCATATGACACCGGAACAATTGAACTATGCGGAATTCATTAAAAGCAAATTCTCTGAAGCTCTGGATTATTTGGTATCTAATAAAACAATAACAAAGGGGAGAGAAAATTACTTTGTACATATCCGTAAATCGTTCTTTGAAACTTTAACTACCGATGGATTGGGATCTGCTGTTGCGGGTATGTTCAAACATTACGCTGAGGATGAATTAGTGTTCAAGGTACTCGATGAGGAAACAGGGAACATACTTCCATTGGAAAAGTTCTTCCAATTCAGCTTACCCAGGACAGGCGAACTGGAACCTACAAGAAATATTACAAAAGCTTTCCTTGTTTATATGAGGGCAATAGAAAAGAAAAAGGGACTGGATCAAATTACTCCAATGTTAGACATTTATGCTCAATCCCTTACTCCACAGAAAATGACTCCCAGAGGTTTGGAAATGGATCGGGACCTCAAAACCTTTCTCAATAAATGGTTGAACAATAAACGTGGCCGGCGTGTACGCTGGGTAGCAAAACAGGGTGGTAAGATTGATATGGGAATCAGAACTATCCGTATGATGACTTCTCTTATAGATCTGGGCTGGAACATAGGCGCTGGAGTAGCTTCAACGGTGGGTGAACAGGCTATGACATTTCAGAGCTTAGGTGCGAAGATCTACGGAAAAGGTTTAAAACGCATGGCATCCAAACAGGGTCAAAAGGTTGCAGCTCAATATCAAAACCTTACTGATAAATCTGCATGGCATGAAATCGTAGAAGCCGATAAAGAGGTAAGTGAAAGATTGATGGAGGGACTGTTTATATTGTTCAAAGCCTCTTCAGTCCGGGCGAACAAAATCCATTTACTCGGATCCATGACAGATCAGGAATATGCTTCTGGGGAAATTAGTGTTGAACGGTTAGCTGGGATCAAAACAGAAATGGGCAGGTATCGTCACATAACCGGATCCGAGTCAATAATAGGATCTACCACAGCGGGAAGTGCAGCATTACAGTATAAGAAATGGGCGGTCCCCCCACTAAGGACTACAGTTAAGAATTTAAATATCTTACGTAAAGATCTTGCTGCCAAAAAGCCAGGTGAAGCATTGACTTCTAAAGAAGCAAAAGAACTGTATAGGGCAGTTGAAACTACGGCTATCATCCTGGCTGTTGGCGCACTGGTTATTGCTGATAGTGAAGAAGAGAAAAACAACTTCCTTATTAAATTAAAACATAGAATCCACCGGGAATCCATGACGTTGCTTGGCAGTATAGATCCTGAATTAATATCTGGTGTACCCAGGACATTACAGTTCATAGCAAAACTGGGACAGAACATAAAGTCCCTTATATTATTAGAAGAATATAAACGTAGGCCGCGTAAGGGAGAACTCAAGGGCATTGCTGGAATTAAAAAACAATTCACTCCTGTTGCTATCAAGCAGTTTCAGGGTAAGAAAACTAAAAAACAATCAAGAGAAACAGCCGGAGAATCGGTATTTTAATGGAGGTGGTTATGAAAAGAGTATTAACATTATTAATTGTAATTTTATCATTATTATTTGCAGGGGAATTATTTGCTGCTTCATGTACCAATGGAACGGTAACCAAAACAATTAAATCTTCCACGGCAAGAATGTTAGTTGTGCAGTATGATATTGATTCAGATGCTTCCGGGGATGTATCAGGGGGAACGAACTGCGAGATAGATATTGAGAAAAGATACTTATATAAGGTTGAGATATGGCCGGACACTGGAGGGACAATACCTTCCCCTCTTTATGATTGCAGATTCAATACTCCACTGGGGGTTGACATTATGCAGGGAGAGTTACAAGATCTTCCCCAGCTCAATACTGTATCAACTGGAACAGCTACTCCATTGATCGGAGGCGCTGCCATAGCCAGTTATGGATATGAAAAGCTGGATATTGTTTGTGCCAATATGGGGGATACTCAGGGCACAACAATGGACATACACTTCTATAAGGAATAGAGATGAAGAGAATATTACTATTATTATTATTGATTCCATCACTAGCTTTGGCCGGTGGTGGTTTCAAGCATACCCATAATTCATCCGGTGATATAATAAGCCCGGCCACTGAAGATAAGCAAGATGATGTAATAACTGAACTTCGGGGCATACCTAAAACAGCTTTTGGTGAAGTTAGTGTTGCTGAATTAACGCCTATAGTTCAAATTCATTCAGCTTATAATATCAATACTAGAATTTTGGAGGAAAGAAATAATAACGGGGTATCCTCTATATCTAATAACAAATTTCAAGTTTCAACGGGAGCTAGTGCTAATCAATCTTCAGCATTATTATCAAAAATAGCAGTAAAATATAATGCTGGTCAAGGTGGTTTATGGAGAGGCACGGCTGTATTTACAGCTTGTACTGCGAACTCAACTCAATATATAGGTATAGGAACATCTTCGGAAGGATATTTTTTCGGATGTAACGGTGATACGTTTGGAATACTGAGGAGACAAGGCGGCTCACCTGAAATAAGAACTTTAACAATATCGGCAGGGGCTACTACAGCAGAAAACATAACTATTACTTTAGATGGAGACGCCGATGCGACGGTGGCTGTTACCAACACAGGAGATATTACACTAACAGCCAATGAAATAGCCGCACACGATTTTTCCGATTTAGGGCAAGGCTGGAAAGCTCATTCTATGGGGGCTAATGTAGTATTTGAGTCTTACAACGCAGTCTTACAGACAAGCACTTATTCGTTAAGTGGAACAGCTCCGGTGGCAGGAACATTCGCTCAGAGTGTAGCTGGTGTGGTTCCTACTGAAACGGTTGTTGCTCAGACCGCTTGGGATACAGACCGCTTCTTATTTAGCACAGACCCATCTAATAGCCCAGCAGGTGTTACCTTAGATCTTACCAAGGGAAATGTTTATCAGATTAGATATCAATGGTTGGGATTTGGATTGATTTCTTTCTTTATAGAAGATCCAGATGACGGCGATTATCATTTAGTTCATAAAATAGAATACGCTAATGCCAATACTATTCCTTCGTTAGATAATCCTACCTTGCCTGTGTGTATAGCAGTAAAAAATACAAGCAATACCAGTGACATAGTTCTACAATCGTCTTCCATGATGGGGGCTATTGAAGGAAAAGATTTAGAGGAAGGGATAAGAAATAATATTACCGCAGAAGATACTGGCACGGGAACCAGTGAAACTCCCATATTTTCAATTCATAATCACACTATTTATCAGAGTAAAATCAATCGGGTAAGAGTAGAACTTACAGTCTTCACTGCTTCGATTGATTCTACCACTGCAAACAAACCATCAACAATAAGAATAAGACTGAATCCTACGCTCACGGGAGCTTCATTCTCTGCTGTTGATGTCAATACATCCGTTGTTCGAACAGATACAGCGGCCACTGCGGTTTCTGGTGGCGATATTATATTTTCACAAATTATAACTGAGGGAGCTTCTCCTATAATTGATTTTACTGAGATAATGGATAAGCTTAATCCCGGAGAAACTGTTACCGTTAGCCTTGAATCATCAAGCGGTAATGTGGATAGTGTTATATCAATGAATTGGAAAGAACTATTTTAAAAGGAGAGAGATTATGAAAAAAAGAATATTTATGACATTGGCGATATTATTATTTGCAGTAAATGTTTGGGCTTGGCCGCCGATGGGTGGGGATTGTACTAAGGATTGTACCCTTGGAGGAACTACAGATATAACCGGCAATCTCACAGGAAGTGTTAACAGTGGCGCGACTATTGTTATCTGTTCTTCAACCGCCCATGCAAACTGGAAATGTGATTATACTGCTGACGGTACAGATGATGATGTACAGATTCAAGCTGCTATTGATGAACTTGAGGCGGCGAGTGACACAGGCGGGGGGAAGATCCAGTTCACAGAGGGAGAATTTATAATTGGTGCTCAAATAGATATAGCTAAAGGTAACTTATTGTTGTCTGGTATTGGGCCTAATGTTGATGATGCAACTGGCTGGGCAACTCAGTTGAAAGCAAAGAATAGTTTAAATGATGATATGTTTTTGTTAAAAAATGATGGTACGAAGCATAGGTACTTTAACCGTTTTGAGTTTATGAATATAGATGGGAATCTAGGAAACAATACATCTGGAAGATGTATAGCTTCTGACACAAGTGCCACAGGCAATAAAAATTTCAATGATGTTCATTTATCATATATGTTTATTG